>ENA-OSEO01003534-OSEO01003534.1-sediment-metagenome-genome-assembly--contig:-NODE-3534-length-18286-cov-10.508155_pt1 | contig 18286 bp, 15 predicted proteins | sample MGYA00237883_ERZ534232 | MGnify/ENA metagenome assembly ERZ534232
CCCGTCCGCCACTTCCACAAGCTCCTCCAGCTCCGACAGCATGGGGATCCGCAGCAGCATAAGAGGCTCCGTGAAGCCGGCCTCGCGCAGGCGCCGCAGGTTTTTCACCCGGCTGTCCATCAGGAGGCGGCAGCCCCCTTCCACCATGGCCCGTGCAACCGCCGGGTCCGCGCAGAACCCCTTCGTGACCCCGAAAACCTCGATTCCCAGGGCCCCCGCGCGCCGCAGCAGTTCCACCGTGTTCTCCCGGACTTTTTCCAGATCGATCAATAACCTTGGGTACATGCATGCCACCCCATTTCTGGGGTCAGAGCTTGAATCTGACCGTATGTGTACAATGAGACTCGTTCTTTAAATTAACCTTGAATTTTATGATTTCCCTGCTAATATTCTGAGTTATGGCAAGGCCTCTTCGGATCGAATTCCCCGGGGCGCTCTATCATGTCACCTCCCGGGGAGACAACAAATGCACCATTTTCAGCAGCAACAAGGATCGGGAAAAGTTTCTGTCAATCTACAGCGAGATTTGCACTCGACTGCAATGGGTCACTTATGCCTGGTGCCTGATGGGTAACCATTTCCATCTCGTGGTCGAAACTCCTGAACCCAACCTTTCGGAGGGAATGCAAGTCCTCAACGGAACCTACACTCAATATGCCAATCGGGTCCACAGCCGAACCGGCCACCTTTTCCAGGGACGCTTTCATTCCATCCTCGTCGACCGAAACACCTACCTTCTCGAAGTGATCCGGTACGTTCTGCTCAATCCCGTTCGAGCCGGACTGGCGACTTCCCCCCAGGATTGGCCCTGGAGCAGTTTCAGGGCCACAGTCGGCCTGGAAGATTCACCGGACTGGCTTGGGAGAGCCTTTACTTTGGACGCGGTTGCCGAATTCAGTGGAACCCTGGAACAGAAACAGGCTTTTTTCGCAGCATACGTGGAAAGCGGGATTCAGGATTCCCGAAGCCCGATGGAAAACCTCAAGCAACAGATTTACCTGGGCGACGCTCTTTTTGTCACCCAGGCACAGGAGAAAATTCTTTCTGACGCAAGCCTGTCAGGGATCGTCCGGGAACAGAAGCGTCCCCCGCTCGAATTCCTGGAAGATTTTGATAGAACTTACCCCGACAGGAAGGAAGCGATGGCGCGAGCCTACCTGTCGGGGCAATTCAACCAGGCTGAAATCTCCCGTTTTTTCGGGGTTCATCCGAGTTCCGTCTGCAAAGCAGTCCGATCATTCAAGCAAAACGGTATACATACGGTCAAATTCAAGCTCTGACCCCAGAAAAGGGGTGGGGTGCTTGTTTCCAAGGCTCCTGATCGATCCGGAAAAAGTCCGGGAGAACACGGCGGAACTGGTGCGGCGCGCGGGGGCCCTGGGAATCGAGGTTTACGGGGTCACGAAGGGTTTCTGCGCGGACCCTGCGGTTGCCCGGGCCATGGTGGAAGGGGGCTGCGGCCTCCTGATGGACAGCCGGGTGAAGAACCTGCGGCGCCTGCGCGAGGCCGGCTTCACGGAGCCTCTTATGCTGCTGCGGATTCCCATGCTTTCGGAACTGGAGGAGCTTGTGGAGGTGGCGGACGGGACTGTGATTTCGATGCCGGAGACGGTCCTGGCTCTCGAAAAGGCCGCTTCGGCGGCGGGAAAGCCGATGGACGTGATGGTGATGGCCGACGTCGGCGACCTGCGCGAGGGCCTGTGGCCGGACGAGATGGAAGCCATGGGGAAGGTTCTCGCCTCCTGCCGGCGGGTCCGCTGCATGGGTGTCGGGACGAACATCGGCTGCTTCGGGGGGGTCCTCCCCACGCCCGAGAACATGAACCTGCTGGTCGAGTGCCGGGACAGGCTGGCCGAGGGGCTGGGAAGCCCCGTGGAGATCGTGTCCGGTGGGGCCACCTCGTCCCTCGAGCTGGTCGACAACGGGCTCATGCCCAGGCAGGTCAACAACCTGCGGATCGGGGAGGGGCTCCTGCTCGGCCACAACACGAGCCGCATGCAGGCGATCCCCGGCCTTCACCGGGACGCCTTCGTGCTGGAGGCCGAGATCGTGGAGGTTCGCACCAAGCCGAGCAAGCCGATCGGCCTTATCGGGGCGGATGCCTTCGGCAAGGTGCCGGTCTTCGAGGACCGGGGAAGGCGCCTGAGGGCCGTGGCGGCCGTCGGCAAGCAGGACGCGAAGATCGACGGGCTGACGCCCCTGGACCCGGGAGTGAGCATCCTGGGGGCATCGAGCGACCACCTGACCCTGGACGTGGAGGATTGCCCGGAGCGCCCCGTCCTGGGCGGCATCGTGCGCTTCACCCTCGACTACGGGGCCATGCTGGCCCTGACCACGTCGGATTACGTGGAGAAAGCCTACGTTTGAAGCCGGCCTCTTTGCGTAAGACGGCGGATTCCCTTTGGTTTCCGGGGGGATAGAATGATGAGTGGGCCGTTAAGGCCCGATCTCTCGGGATGCGGGGGTGTTTCCGGTGAAAAAGACGGTTTGCGCGCTTGTTGCGGCGGCGCTTTGCCTTGGCTGGGGCGCGGGTGCCGGGCAGGCCCTGGCGGCTTCGGCGAAGGGCACCGACCTGATGGCCGGCCTTTCGAAAAGCGCCTGCGCCCCCAAGCCGGGCACCCCGGACGAGGCCGCGCGCAGGGGAATCGGGAAGTTCTCGGCGGACCTGCTGGAAGCTTCCCTTGAAAAGAACGGGGGCAACGTCATGGTCTCCCCCGTGTCGGTGTTCCTGGCCCTGGCCATGGCGGCCAACGGCGCGGAGGGATCCACGAAGGCCGACATGCTGGCAGTCCTCGCGGGCAAGGGGATGCCCCTCGACCGGGTCAACCGGGCGAGCCGGGACTGGATGGCCCGGTTGTCGCGCGCGGGCGAAAAGACGACCCTGGGAATCGCCAACTCCATCTGGTTCGACAAAACCTTCCTCCCGGCCCGTCCTTTCCTGCAGAGGAACGCGGACTTCTTCGGGGCGGCGGCGCGAAGGCTCGATTTCGCCGACGGGGGGGCTCCTGCCGTCATCAACGGCTGGGTGAAGGACGCCACCCGGGGAACGATCGACAGGATCATCGAGAAGATCCGCCGGGGCGAGGTCATGTTCCTTGTCAACGCGGTCTATTTCAAGTCGGACTGGCAGGTTCCCTTCGAGAAGGACGACACCCGCAAGGCCGTTTTCCACGCGCCGAAAGGGGATGTCGAGACGGACTTCATGCACCGCACGGGCGGGATGACCCTGTTGGCGCCAAAGGGGGCCTCCGGCGTGGCGCTCCCCTACGACGACGGGCGGTTCGTTTTCTTCGCCCTCCTGCCGGACGGCAGGACGCCGCCGCGGGAATGGCTCGCCGGGCAGGACCGGGCTTCCGTGTTCGGGGAACTGGTCCGGATGGCGGCACAGAAGCCCGCCGCAACGGTACGGCTGGCGCTGCCGAAGTTCGAGTCTCGCTACGAGGACGGCCTGGTGGACGAATTGACTCAACTCGGCATGGGGACGGCTTTCGACGCCTCCCGGGCCGACTTCTCGGGCATGGGCGAAAACCGGGCCCGGGACCTGTTCATCGGGGAGGTCAGGCACAAGACCTTCGTGCGGGTCGACGAAAAGGGGACGGAAGCTTCGGCCGTCACGTCGGTCGGCATACGGCTCACCAGCATGCCGCCGACAGGGCGGGAACTGGTCTTCGACCGCCCCTTCCTCTACGGCATCCTCGACCTGGAAACCGGCATTCCCCTTTTCACCGGCGTGATGGAGGACCCGACGGCCAGGTGACGGGGTGATAGCCGGGAAATAGGAAATGAAATGAAGGAGGGGCTCCCCCGGGGAGCCCCTCCTGTTTTGCGCTAGTGCTGTTCCCTCAGCCTGTGGACGTACACGCTGCAGGGGGCGTGGGCCACCACCTTCGCGGCGACGCTGCCCAGGAAGAACCGCTTCAGGTTGCTCATGCCCCGGTGGCCGATCATGATGATGTCGGCGTTTTTCTCCTCGGCGAAATGCACGATCTTCTCGTAGGCGATGCCGGGAAGCACCGTGATCGACATCCTGGGGACGGTTTTTCCGCTCTTGGCGATCTGCCCGCGGATGAACTCCTCGAACTCCTGCTTCACGTTTTCACCGACGGACGGCAACTCGACCCCGTATCCCTCGACGAACACCCTGCCCCTTTCCTCCGTGCCGATCACGTGGAGGAACAGCATCTCGGCGTCCGCCTCGCGGTTGGCGTAATGAACCGCGTAATCGATGACCCCCTTGCTTTCCTCGCTGCCGTCAATGGCCACGACGACCCGTTTCATGATCTTTCCCTCCCTCCGGGCATCCTGCCCGCTGCTTGGTGGATAAAAGGAAAAAGCCGGGGGAGAAATAATATTCGCAGAGATATTATAATACTAAAAGACATCATTAGCGCGTCATATTAAGAAAAGACTTCCTCGCCAGGGTTGAAGGGCGAGCCGCAAAAGGCTTTTGGAAGCAGGAGAGGAGGAACCTGGCGTGAAGACCATCGGATTGCTGGGCGGGCTGACATGGGAATCCACCATCGAGTATTACCGGATCCTGAACGAGCGGACGGCGGAATGGGCCGGCGGCCTGCACTCGGCGAAGATCCTCATGGTGAGCTTCGATTTCGACGAGATCGACGCGCTCATGGCGGCCGGCAGGTGGGAGGAGCTTGGAGCCCGGGTGTCCGGCGAGGCGAAAAAGCTCGAGGCCGCCGGGGCGGACTTTCTCCTGATCGGCTCCAACACGATCCACAAGGTTTGCGGGGCCGTGGAAGCGGCCGTGGGCATTCCCCTGCTCCACATCGTGGACGTGACGGCAGAAGCGATCCGGGCGAAGGGGTTCGACAAGGTCGGGCTGCTGGGCACCATCTTCACGATGGAGCACGATTTCTACCGGCATCGGCTGGAAAGCATGCACGGGATCGAAACGCAGATCCCCTGCCGGGGCGATCGGCTCTTCGTGAACGACGTCATCGACCGGGAACTGGGTTTCGGCATCCTGAGGGAGGAATCCCGGCAACGGTTCCTGGAGATCATCGGGCACCTGGGCGAGATGGGCTGCCAGGGGGTCATCCTGGGCTGCACCGAGATTCCGCTCCTTGTCCGGCAGGAGCACACCCCCGTCCCCCTCTTCGACACCACGCGCCTCCATGCCGAGGCCGCGGTGCGAAAGGCGCTGGAAACATAGGCTGGCACAAGCGAAGGGGGGCAGGCCAATGAGGAAAAACAGCCTTGTTGCATCGCTTTTGGCCGTTGTCTTTTCAATTTTTTTGGCGATTCCCGCCGCCGGGATCGACTTGGGCAGGATCGCGGCGATGCCGGAAGCCGAGCAGCTCAGGGAACCGGTCCAGGGCGAATTGCAGAAGTGGTTCACGGGCAGGGTCCAGGCTTACATGGACGAGGTGAAGGGGTCGGAAGTCGGCCGGTCACCCCTGGTCAGCCCGGGAGACCCGGAACGCTTCCGCTCAATCCTTGCCCGTCCCGGCTCGAACGGTTCGTTCCGGATCGTGCTGCGCAAGGACATCGAGCGTCCCGTCACCCTCATGGGCGGGCTGGGCGGGGATCTCATCGCCTTTCCCGCAGGCAACCCGCAGGGAACCTCCACCACGGCCTGGCATGAATCCATGCACGCCCTGCTGAACCGGGCAAGCCTGGAATTCGACCCCTCGCCATGGGCCGCCGTCCAGCGGCGCGGCAACCCGGAAGCCTACGACAGTGAAAGCGTCGGAAGCAAGAGGGACCATGTCCTGATCGAGCAGGCGGCGGAAAAGATCTTCCTCTGGTTGTCCAGCCTGGGCAATTTTGAGAAGGAGGTCGGGAAAGCCATCGAAAAGAGGGACAGCCTGAAAAAAGGCGGCCTTTCGACGGCTTACAACACCTACGAGGTGGAGAGGCAGGTCTGGGGCCAGGCCCATGTCCGCTGGAAACTCATCTGGAAATCGTCGGGAGACGCCATCACCGCCGGGAACCGTTCCCCGCAGGTTCCGCAATCCCTCCGCGACATCCTGCGGGAAGCGACGGGTGTCCGGGCACCCTTCACGGAAGAGGTCATCGGCTTCTACATGAAAAAAGGCGTGCCCGAGTGGGTCCTCCAGGCGGACGAAGCCGTGATGCCTGTCCTGATCCGCGAAAACACGCAGGAAGGGCCTCCCCGGGTGACGAAGGACATTTGCGAGGCCGGTTTCTCGTTCAACGTGGTGGAGGGGCGGAGCTGGTTCCCGGTGATCCAGTCGGGCAAGCTTTCCGTGTGGCTGGACGTGCCCTACCGGGAAAACCTCTCCGCTTCCATGGAACTCGGGGGCAAAAACATCCCGTTCAGCCGCATGACAGGCGGGAGTTACGGCCTGGAAGTGGACATGGGGCAGGCCAAGTCGGCGATCCTGAACGGGGGGCCGCACCCGTTCAGGGTGAAGATCCGGGTGAAAAACCCGGCCGATGCGGCGAAGGAGAGGGTCCTGTCCATCCCTATCCACGTCCTTTTCTCGGGTAGTTCGCAGAAGGGCGGTTCGGCTTACCTGCCGACGGAAGGGATCTTTGTCCTGAAGCTGAAGCTGGAAAACCAGCCGTCCGGTTCCTCCGCCGGGGGCAACCCGGCAGCGGGGACGACGGGCAGCGTACCGGCACCGAGCTTGGGGGGAACGCGGAGGGTCGATCCAATTCCCGATACGAAGGCCCCCGCCTACACCGCCCAACACTGGACCGTGATGAAGACGAAGGACGGACAGGATTCGATCCAGAGCCTGGTTCACCTCACGGAATACACCGCAGCCCACACCGCCGACATGATCTGGGACGACATTGGCAAGCGTGCCAAGCCCGCAAAGACAAGCCTGGGGGCCGCCACCCTCGACGAACGGGGGGGAGCGATTGTCTATGTTCGCAGCGGGAATACCATCCTTTCGGTGCAGGGCGGGCTGTACCGGGGGGAAGGGGTTACGGATTCGGATGCCGTCCGGGAGACCTGGGAAGTGGCAGAGGCTTTCGCACGCCAGATGAAGGGGGCGGTCTCGAAACCCGCATCTCCGCAGGCCCTGCCGACGGCCTCGCTGGTTCGCCAGGACACCGCAAAGGCGGAGAAAAACCCGGCCCTGGACGAGGAGCCGCCGAAGATCGGCGAGGTCCACAAGGTGATTGAAATCCGCGATCCTCCTTCCACCGGGACGAAACGCCCGGTAGAGACGGGAACCTGGTATATCCACCCGGAGAATGCCTACCGTTTTCGCATCCCTTCTTCGTGGCAGGTCGTGGAAAAGCGGGACGGCGCGGATATCGACCGCCTCATGACGGGGAAAAGCACGCCCTTCCTCATGATCGAAGCGTCGCGCAAAGGGTGGGTTTCCGACGAGGCGGATTTCCTGTCCATGGTCGAGGCGGAATTGCTGAAAAGCAGCCCGAATGCGAGGGTCATGGACATGAGGCTGGGAGGACACGGTTGCCGGGTTCTCGCGGAGGACATGAGCGGCAAGCACAATCTCACCTTGTGGCACGTGCTCTTGCCGAGGAAAAACGCGGTTTACTACATTGCCGTGGTCTCCGACAGGGTTTCCGATCAGAGGCGATTGCCCGGTGAAGCGAAGGAGGCTCTCGATTCGATCGAGTTCCTGTCGCGATAGCAGAACCTTGAACCGGGGTCAGGTCTTGAATCTTAGCATCGCGCCAAGCCGATGCTAAGATTCAAGACCTGACCCCGGTTTTGCTTTCTCTAGATGTCGGTGATCTCGCCGCGTTCGTGGGACGACTTCATGATCTTTTCGGCTTCGTCCTGGGACAGGTAGGAAGCCGTGTATCGCACGCCTTCCTTTGAGAGCTGTTTGCCGAAGGCCCGCAGGTGATTGCGGGAGCCTTTCTCCAGGTTCTCGTAGACCATCAGGATGTCCTTGTTGTCGGCCTTACGCTTTTCTTCGCGCAGGTCCTTGATGTCCAGTTCCTCGACCATGGCGCCCACGGCGACGGCATCGGCCCTCGAGAGGCTGCCCTTTTTCAGGAGGTCGTCATAGGCTTTCTGCAGCGCGGGGTCGGAGAACTCGCCCGGTTTATTACTCCCGACCGGGTCGGCAAGCCCGTATCGGTCAAGCAGGACCTTGATCGAATCCATGTGCTGCTGCTCGCTTTTCGAGATGTTGGAAAAGGCCCGGATTCCCCATTTTTCGTAGAGGGCCTTGTACAGGTCGCGCGCCATTTTTTCCTCTTCGCGCATGAGCAGGAGGCCCTTTTTCTCCGCATCGGAAAGGGGTTCTTTCGGGATGCCCTCCAGGTGGGTCCCGACCTGGGTGCCTGCCGGCGCGGCTTCGGCTGTCGTCAAGGCCGCCAGGGTTCCGCCGGCCAGGAAAATGGTTAGAATCGTCAACGCGATCAGTTTTTTCATTTTTTATCCCCTCCTCGGTGATTTGAACCAAGAATACACCATGGGGGTATATCCCGTATCGTGAATTATACGTAATCGTGAGCAGGTAAGGTTCCCAGTGGGAATGCCGCTTGCAGGAGAAGGCTTTCACCGGTCGCCCGGGAGGTTTCAAAAAAATCTTTCTTCCAGGGGACGAATTGCCGAATATTTCCGAACCTGCCGGGTTCTCTTTCCAAAAGGAATCCATATCTTCTCCCTTGTACTCTCTTCAGAATATTGGAGAAAGCCTATGATAATGGGGGGGATTTGGATGTTGGCTTTGGTTGAATCGTTTCTGACCAGTGTTGTGGATGTGCTTTGGGGACCAACGCTTTTGATCGGGCTTCTGGGGACCGGGCTTTATTTCTGTATCAGGACCGGCTTTTGGCAGATCCGGAATTTTCCGAAGGCTTTTTCCTACTGCTTCAGGAATATGTCCGGCGACAAGCAGGAACCCGGTTCCCTTACGCCCTACCAGGCGGCGAGCATTGCCATTGCGAGCGCCATCGGGGTCGGGAATATCGGGGGCGTGGCCAGTGCCATCGCGCTTGGCGGCCCGGGCGTCATGTTCTGGATGTGGGTGACGGCCCTTATCGGGATGATGACGAAAATGGTGGAGGTTGCCCTGGCGGTTTATTACCGGGACAAGCGTCCCGACGGCACGACCTGGGGTGGACCCACTTTCTATCTTGAAAAAGGCTTCAAATCCAAGCTCTGGATACCACTGGCCTGGATATTCGGCCTGGGGATCATGACGCAGTATTTCATTTCATTGGAGAACTACACCGTTTCGGAAGCGCTCTCGACCGCTTTTCATGTTCCCCAGATGGGGGCCTCCCTTTTCTACGGGTTCATGTGCGCCATCGTCATTTTTGGCGGCCTGAAGAGGCTTGGCCTATTCGCTTCGATGATGGTGCCTTTCATGTCCATCCTCTATGTCCTGGGAGGCCTGGTGATCCTGGGCATGAACGCCGCAAGGCTTCCGGGTGTATTCGCCACGATCGTGAGCCACGCCTTTACGCCCACGGCGGCTGTAGGTGGGTTTGCGGGCTCGGCTTTGATCCTCACGATCCGTACGGGTATTGCCAGGAGTCTCTACAGCAACGAGGCCGGCTGGGGAACCAGCCCCATGGCGCATGCCACGGCCAAGACCGACCATCCCATCCACCAGGGCATGTGGGGTATCATCGAGGTTTTCATCGATACCTTCGTGGTCTGCTCCATCACCGGTCTCGTGATCATCACCACGGGAGCGTGGGAATCGGGAAAAGCCGGAGCATCCCTGACCATGGAGGCCTTCCGCATGGGGGTAGGCGGGTTCGGTTTCTACTTCGTCGCCTTCATCACTTTCCTTTTCTCCTGGACGACATCGACGGGTTGGTCCAGCTATTTCCAGACCCTGATTCACCATGCCTTCAGGGATAGGCCCACCCTCTGCACGAAGATCGAAAAACTCATGCGCCTCTTCTACGTGCTCCCGGGTATCCTTCTGACGGCCTTCATCCTCAGGATCGGACTGAAGACCGACCTGGTCTGGCTGATCGCTGACATGACCACGGCCCTCCCGACCTACGTGAACATGATCGCCCTCCTGGTCCTTTCAAAGAAATTCCTGGAAATCCTGTCGGACTACGAGCGGAACTTTGCCGCCAGGATTCCTGGTAAAGCTCTCCCTGTCCGGGAAGAAAAGGCATAAAGAGTGATGTCCAGGGTGAAAATTCTCCAGATTGGGGCAGGGATGGTCGGAAGGGTGATTGCAGAAGAGCTTTCCGGGGATTTCGAGGTGATGGCCCTTGACGGGAATCCCCAAAACCTCGACCTGCTGAAGGCCCGAGTCCCGGAAATAGAGACAATCCATTGTGCGGTTCTCGGCGACGACCTGTTGAAAGCGGCAATCCGGAGGGCGGATATGGTTTCCATCGCTTTGCCCGGCTCCTCCGCACCGGGACCCGTCCGATGCGCGCTTGAAAACGGCAAGCCGACCTGCGATATCAGTTCGATCTCCAACGAGCTTCTCACGGGGGAGATTTCCGGGCTGGCAAGCCGATGCCAGACGCCCTACATTCCCAAGATCGGGATCGCGCCCGGCATGACGAATTTCCTGGTGGGGCGCGGAGCCGCAGGGCTCGACAGAATCGACGATGTGAAAATTTATGTCGGAGGCATACCGGATACGAAGATCCCACCCCTGGATTACAAGGCGGTCTTCTGCGTGGAGGAAGTTCTCCAGGAATACGTGGACCCGGCAAAAACCATCCGGGGAGGCAGGAGGGTGACTGTCGAGGCCATGTCGGATCTGCACTCCGTGGAATTCGAGGGCGTCGGCGAGTTCGAGGCCTTCGTCACGGATGGGCTGGCGACTCTTTCCGAAACGATTCCGGCCCGGAACATGGCCGAGTACACCGTTCGCTGGCCGGGGCACGTGGAAAAAATCCGGCTTTTGATCGACTTGGGATTTTTCGAAACGGGGGAAAAAACGTTCAAGGGGATCCGGTTCTCCCCGAGGGAATTTTTGGCCGAGATTCTGGGTCCCCTCTGGCGGATGGACCCGGCGAAAAATGACCGGGATCTCACCCTGCTTAAGATCACTGTGAAGGGAGCAAGCGGACCGGACGAGGCGGAATACGGCTGGGAGATGGTGGACCGGTACGATGAACGGAAGGGGATCACCTCCATGGGCCGCTGTACGGGTTACACCTGCGCGACTTTCCTTCGGGCGCTCCGGGATGGGCTTATCGTCGGGAAGGGGCTCCTTGCTCCCGAGTTGCTTGCACGGTCGGACGCGCTTTACCGTTTCGTGATGGAGGAGTTGGCGAACAAGGGGATCGTTTTCCGGGAGATGCATTCGACCACCAGGGTGCCCGGCTCGAATACTCTCTGGCTATAATAAAGAGGGCCTCGGATCCGAGGCCTTCTTCTTTGCGAGATGCCGTTTTCCGGATGGGGATGGAACAATGAAAAGCAGGAAAATCAGCCTGGATGCGACCGATCACAAGATCCTGGAGATCCTCAGGGAAAATGCGCGGGCCTCCTACACGAGCATCAGCCAGAAGGTCAGCCTTTCGACGCCGGCCGTTCTGGAGCGCATCCGTCGCCTGGAGGAAAACGGGGTGATCCTGGGATACCGGACCGAGGTCGATAACGAGAAGACCGGGTACCCGATCCATGCCTTCATCCTGATCAAGCAGGACAAGTACATCTACGGGATACCGAAGATCCTGAGCGGGATCGAGGCGATCTCTTCCTTTTGGATGGTTTCAGGCGAATACGACTACCTGCTTGAGGTTTTCCTCGAAACGACGAGCGATTTGAACGACCTCCTGGAAGAGCTTTACAAGATTGGCCGGACCTACACGATGATGTGCCTGAACAAGCTGCAAAACGATTCGCTGAAATCCCACAAGGAGGAGCCGTCTGAGCAGTAGCTGTTTCCGGCGCTGTCTGCAGGGTAAAGATGAAAGCGGAAAAGGGGGGATCCGGCCGGATCCCCCCTTTTCCGCTTTATCGCACGGGAGCAGTTTGTCGATTAATAGCTGGCCACCACCGGGTTGACCTTGATGGTCAGCAGCAGGCCCTTTCGCACCACCGTGAAGGTGTTTTCTCCCGCCACGAGGAGGGGCCCCAGGTCCTTCGGGCCCTCCAGTGTCTTGCCGTTGCAGGTCACGATGATGTCGCCGACCTGCATCTTCGCCTTTTCCGCCTCGCCGCCGGGAGCAAGTTCCGCGATGGCCGCCCCGGTCTTCCCGTTCAGGGCGGAGAGTTCCATCGGTTCGAGGCTCCTGAGCGTGAAGCCGAGCTTCGGGGGCTGCTTCTGCCCTGCCGCGGCCAAGCCGGGGGGCGGGGCGAAGTTGAGGGTCGAGGGGGGCTTGGGCATGCTGTCCAGGGAGCGGAGCTGGATCTTGATGGACATGGGGCTCCCCTTCCGCAGGATTTCCAGGTCATAGGTCTCGACGCCCTTGTTTGGCGCGATGGTGGGCCAGACCTTCTCCTGGAATTCCGTGTTGTTGTCCACGGGCAGGCCGTTGATCGACAGGATGAGGTCCCCCGCCTGCAGGCCCGCCTTTTCAGACGGCCCGCCGACCGCGACCCACTGGACGACCCCGCCCCTGGCTTCTTTCAGGCCGTTGGCTTTCAGGTCCTTCTTGGTCGGGTCGACGGCGGCCGAACCGACGTCGCGGAGTTCGAGCGGGGCCCCCGCGGCAGCGGCGAAGCTGGCCAGGATCGAGTACAGTTTTTCAGCGGTCTCTCTCGATGTTGCGGCGAGGAAGATGCCATTGCCCTTATCCGAGACCTTTGCCCCCACCCCCCATTTGTAGGCGCTTTTTTCCGTGGGGATTTCAAAAAGCCGGAGGAGGGTGAGGGAGGCAAACGGGATCGAAATGGGGGATCCCACGGCGGCCTGGAAGGAAATGGCCTCCCTGGATACGTTGATGTTTTTCATTTCCCCTCCCTCGGTGGCGATCTGGCTGCGGATGCCGGAGAGGGCCTTCATTCCCTCCTCGAGGGTGTTGAAGTAGGTCGGGACGAAGTCGTAAACGACGTACCCGACCGGCTCCACGGCCAGGGCCGGTGCGCCGGAAGCGGCCAGCAGGGAAAGCGCGATGAGGGCAAGGATCGTTTTTCTCAACAAGGGAGCACCTCGTTTCAAATTGTCAGGATGGGTCGTTCGGATTATTTCATCCGGAAGGCCCGTTATCAATAGGCCGATATACCGGTTTTGTGTATGCATATGCTCGGATTCAAGACCTGGCCCCGGCAGGGGGAGTATAATTTCATGAAACGGAATTCGGGGAAACGGGGTGGTTGCCATCTGGAAAGGGAAGCTTCCAAGGGAGATTCTCGAAATAGGCCAGCAGGGGTATGCCGGGGCGGAACCGGTGGTTTTCCCGGAAGGGCTCGAGGTCATCGATTGCGGGCTGGGGACGAATCCGCTGGGCATGCCCGAAAGCCTCCGGCGGTTTTTGGGCGGAGACACGGGCTGCAATCTCTGCGATTACCCGGCTCCGGAACCTGAAGACCTGAAGGCGGCCGTCGTGTCGGCGCATCCTTCCTGGAAGGTTTCCCGGGAACAGGTGCTGGTCAGCGGCGGTTCGATGGGGGTCCTGGTGACCCTGGTGAGGCTCCTCCTTCGGCCGGGCTCGGTGATGTCGGGAGTTTCCCCGCAGTTCACCGACACGGTCCTGCAGGTCCTTTACAACGGGGCATCGTATGAACCGGTCGAACTGGAAGCGCCCCATTACGCGATGGGAGTCCCCCAGCTGCTGGAAGCCCTCGGGAAAAAACCGGACGTGCTTTACCTCGACCGGCCGAACAACCCGACCGGGCAGGTATTGCCGCTGGATCACGTGGCCCTCCTGGCGAGGGCGGCCATGGAAACGGGAACCTGGGTGATTTCCGATGAAGCCTACGGAGACTTCCTGCCCGACGACGAATCGGCGGCGATGCTGGACTTCCCGAACCTCGTCACCTGCCGGTCGTTCTCGAAGGGCCTCGGGGCGGCGGGGATCCGCGCCGGTTTTGCCGTGATCCGCGACCCGGAACTGGCTGCCCTGTTCCACAAGGTCCAGCCCCCGTTCGTCATCGGTTCGCTGGACGTTTGCATGGCAATCGAGATCCTGAAGGATTCCGCCTTCCTTCGTGAAACCCGGGCCTACGTGCGGATGGCCAAGACACGCACCCTGGACGTGGCCTGGCACAAGCGAGGATGGTCCGCGTCGGACACGGACGACCGGGTCCCGATCTTCCTTCTCACCCAGGAGTCCGGAAACCTCGTCCAGCGACTGGCCGCGGTGGGGATATCCTGCGAGAGCGGAAGCGGCTATTTCGGGATGGACGACCGGTCGGTGCGCCTGCGGGTGCCTGCGCCCGATAAGCTTGAAGCCTTCCTGGAACGGCTGGCGAAGGCCTGAGACGGATTCGAGGTGTGCGAAGGGGCCCTCCCGAAGCGGGAAGGGCCCCTTTTTTTTGCCGGGTTTTTCCCGGTTTGGGGCCGCAGTTTCTTCTAGGCGGTTTTCCCCCGGCTGTGCTGGTGCAGCTTGTAAAGGCCGATGGTGAAAAGGGCGACGCCCTGCAGGATGAAGAAGACCCAGCTGATGGTGCCGTAGCCCTTGGCGATGAGGCCGATGAGGCCGAAGTTGGAGATGGCCAGGCCCATCAGGGCCAGGACCGCTCCCACGGCGCCCCGGGCGACGTTGCTCATGCCTTTGCCCCTTTTCGCCACGAGTGTCGAGTTGATCCGTTCGTTGATGGAGTGGAAGAACCCGACTCCCGTCTCGATCATGGTGCCGAAGAGGATGATCAGCCAGACGGGCAGGAGGAACTTGACGCCCAGGTTTGCGATGATGCCGTTCGCCGGGATTTCCATGGACAGGACGTCCGGGTAGAAGCCCACGGTCACGACGTAGAAGAAGACCGCCGGGATGATGCAGATCAGGGCGGCCATGACGCCGGAGATGATGGCCTCGCGCCTCGTTTCGAGGTAGTTCAGCGAGAACAGTACCGTCGAGACGACCGCGATGTTGTAGAAGGCGTACTTGAACCCGCCCATCGCCCAGCCAGGTTTCACGACGTGGGCGGCGAAGTTCCCTGAAATGGCGTCACCGAAGTGCGTGATGCCGATGTACAGGAAGATGATGTAGATGGCGTAGAGCAGGTAGCTCCACCAGGACAGGGCGACCTCGATGGCCTTGCTGCCGCTGTAGGTCAGGTACGCGACGCAGACGAGGAAGAGCCCGGATCCGACCAGCGGCGGCAGGCCGAAGCTGTCCCTCAGGATGCTGCCCGACGCGGCTCCCACGACGCCCATGATGAGGAAGAGCAGGACGATGAAGGCGGCTTCGTAGACCATCCAGCCGGGGCCGATGAGCTTTTCGAAGAAGGTGCGGTAATCGTACGCCTTGAACACCCGGGCGAACTCGAAGCTGAGGGCGAAGAGGGCCGCCCAGAGGACCGTGGTCAGGCCCATTCCCATGAGGCCGCCGGTGGGGCCGTACTGGACGAAATACTCGACCAGCTCGCGTCCCGTGCCGTAGCCGCCTGCGATCAAAACCGACTGTGCGATGAAACCGGGAAGCAGGTACTTCTTGTACCAGCCGTAATCCATGAAGAACGTCAGGATGTTTTTTTTCTTTTCTTCGGGCATTGAATGATTCTCCTCTCCTGTCCTGTCTCGTCTAACCTGTCCGATTTCCAGCCCGTGCGCCTGCTGCCTGGTGCGTCCTTCCCATCCCCCCTCGCATGAAAAAAGGGCCCCGCCTCTTGTGCCGGCGGGGCCCGTCCTGTGCGTGTATGCGGCTACCAGCCGCCGGTCACAGGAGGGAACCCGTCGGGGGTGCCAAAATAATAAAACCAGTTGGCGTCAAACTTCCTGGAGAAGCGGTTTCCCACGGATCCTCACCTCCCTGAATCTTCAGATCTGAACGCTGCTAAAGTTGCAGCAAATATTAAATCCTGGGGGTCCGCTTGTCAAGCGGAAAGGAAAGGGCGAGGTGGCCTTCACAAGAAAGGCTGCCTCGCCTTAAAGGTTTTGCAAGGAAGGGGAAAAAGCCTGGCCGGGTTATTTCCCGCTTTTCTCGAAGGTCCCGAAAACAACCGGGCGGCCGTCTTTGACCATGACCCGCCCCCGTGCGACGACGGTGCGGATGGCGAAGGTTTCCCTGTCCACCAGGACGAAGTCGGCGTCCATGCCCATCGCCACGTGTCCCTTGCGCGGCAGGCGGTAATGGTCGGAGGGCGAGGAGGTGATCACCTGCAGCGCGGTTTCCAGGGGGATGCCCTCCTCCCTCACGGCGTCCACAACCTCGGGCCAGAGCGAGGCGCACCGGCCGATGGTGAGGCCCGTGAAGCGGCCGTTCTCGTCGAAGTCCGGCATGCTCCCCTGCCCGTCGGAGCTGAAGGAGACCCGGCCTGCCGGGACCCCGGCGTCGAGGAGCCTTTTCAGTCCCGCGCTGCACTTGACCTCACCCTCGGCGAGGAAGACCGGCGTGGTGCTGGTGGTGAGGTCGACATGGCCTCCGGCCGCGGCATATTCCACCGCCTCGGCGAAAAGTTCGGGGTTGCGGTTCACGTGGGTGGGCAAAAACTGCGCCAGCGCCAGCTCGGTTTCTTCCGCGATGGCCCGCAGCATGGAAAGGCCTCTCGGCCCGTCGCCCATGTGGACGTTGACGATGCCGCCCTTTCCCGAAAGCATTCCCGCCACGCGGGAGGCGGCCGCGACGCGGGCCAATTCGTCCTTCAAGGGCTGGGAGGACCGGTGGTCGGACAACGCCACTTCGCCCACCCCGATTAGCCTGTCGACAAGCACGATGTCGTCCTGGACGTTCCCCGTGAGGGGCCTGAGGGGAAGCTGGTAGGAGCCGAGCATGGCCCAGGCGGAGACGCCCTCTTCCTCGAGGGCGCGGGCCTTGGCGACAAGGCTCGCCGTGTGGCGGGTGACGGCGTCCGTGCCGAGGACGCCGACGACCGAGGTGACGCCTGCCGTGGTGAGGTCGGTCAGCGAAATCTCGGGGGTGCGGGTCCTGTAACTGCCTTCCCCGCCGCCGCCGATGATGTGGACGTGGTTGTCGATGAACCCCGGGAGCAGGCAGCAGCCTGTGCCGTCCAGGATCTCCAGGCCGGGCAGCGTGTCCCTTGACGGGAATTCCCGGCCCGTCCAGGCGACGCGGTCGCCGGCGGCGAGGACATCGAGCGGCCCCAGGTTCTCGGGGGCGTAGACGTGGACGTTTTCGACGAGCAGGAACATGGAATCCCTCCAGGCAGGAGGGAAGCTTCAGCGCGCGCTTCCCCCGAAGATGTGCCGGGCCCTCTCCGTGTCCAGGAGGATGCGGAACGCCCTCGTGGAACGGAGGTGCTCGGCGGCCGCCTTGGCGGCGGCCTTGGGCGATCTCCTGGCGATGGCCCGGATCAGGCCGCATGCTCCGCGGGCGAGTTGTGCCCGCTCTCGGCCCGGAGTTCCTCCTCCGTCAGGGGGTGAAACTCCGCCAGGTAGTTGACGTAAAGGGTGCTTCTCCAGAAAACGGGGCGGAAGGCCCGCTCGAGGTAACGGTTTCCCGCGATCCTTACGACGGCGAAATGGAAATCCACGTTTGCCCGGCAGTATTCCCGGCGGTTTTCCTGTCCCGAATAGAGGACTTCCCGGGCGTGGATGGCCTCGAGTTCTTCCACCTCCGGTTTTCGCGCACGTTCCGCGGCAAGGGCCGCGGCGTTGGATTCCAGCATTTCGCGGGCCTCGAAGACCTGCTGCATATCTTCGACGGAAAGGGCCGGGACCGTGTAGCCCCTCGTCCCCGCGGGGTTTTCGAGCAGTCCCTCCGCCACGAGCCTGGCCAGGGCTTCCCGGACGGGCGTCCGGCTCAGCCCCAGTTCCTGCGAGAGGGTGGTCTCGAAGAGGGTGTCCCCCGGTAGGAGGCGTTCCTCGAACATCTTGTCGAGGACGTGCCAGAAGACGATCTCGAAGGCCTGGAAAGGTCGGTCTGTCGGCGGCCTGTTCATTTCCGCATCCCCTTCTCAAATAATGGATCCATTATGCTATAATGGGTCCATTATGTAAAGTCCGGCTCGCTGCCGGCAACCGGGCAAGCCTTTAACAAAGTATAACGGCAGCCGCCGGGACTTCAGGCATGGAGGAAAAAATCCAGGAAGGGAAAGGGGAAGGCAAAATGTCAGAGAAGAACCAGGCACCCGTCGCCCCGAAGGCGACAAGAGTTCCGGATACCTACATCATCATTTTCTTCGTCGTCCTGCTCGCGGCTTTGCTGACGTACATGATCCCCGTCGGCAGCTACCAGACCCACGAGGTTTCCTACAAGATGGGCGAGCAGACCAAGACGCGGACGGTCCTCATCCCGGAAACGTTCAAGATCGCCACCGACGACCAGGGCAACCCCGTGAAGAAGGGCATGCCCGTTTTCGCGCCCTACGGGG
>ENA-OSEO01003538-OSEO01003538.1-sediment-metagenome-genome-assembly--contig:-NODE-3538-length-18275-cov-4.891746_pt1 | contig 18275 bp, 14 predicted proteins | sample MGYA00237883_ERZ534232 | MGnify/ENA metagenome assembly ERZ534232
AAGAACTGCAATACAGGCCGGAACACAAGCTGACCTTTGAAACCCAGTACGTTTTCGATTTTGGGCTGTCCGCTTACGCCGGTGTTATTTACGTGGCCGACCAGTACTTTTATTCACGGACCACACCGTTGGAAAAGAAAAAACTCAACGATTACACCCTGGTCAACCTCAAACTGGAACAGGCAATTTTGAAAAGCGGCTTGCGCGTTTATCTGGGCGTGGACAACGTGTTTGATGAGGATTACGAAGAGGCTTACGGTTTCCCAAGGGCTGGCAGAACTGTTTATGGCGGAGCCAGGATAAATTTCTAACAATGGGTTGAAGCAAAGCGAAAGCCACGTCTGTCAGGGCAGAGGCAAGGGGTGGGTCTCATCTCACCATGGGAGTTGAAAAGTAATCATCATAAATGATTCCAGGTCTTGATTACCCTGTTAAATTCCCAAGCCATGTAACCGGGGCGGCTCTGATGAGCGAAGCAACACTCTTCTCTTTGGGTATCCTGAAGATGAAGAGGCCATAGGGAAATATGTATTTGAACACAACAAAGCCATCAGAAATCACAAATCCCTCTATTTCACTTTATTTTTTTGATAGATTTCTATAAAATTTAGTAACTTATCCACCTGATTTTTCATATAGGCAATCCAGACATCAAGAACTTCGCTGCCTTCTGGTGTCAGTTGGTAGACTCTTTTTGCCGGTCCAGCCCCCTCGGTTTGCCATTCTGATGATACCAGACCGTTTTCTTCCAAATCTCTTAAGTGACGATATATCATTCCGGGTGGCGCCTGGCCCTGTACGAAACCGAATTGAGAAATTTCCTTGATAAGTTCATAGCCATAGGAGGACCTGATTTTTAATGCCATTAAAATCGATGACTGGATATACCTTTCGACTTTCTTAGATCCTGGATGCCGTGACTTTTTATGCGCTTTTGATATTTTTATTGACATATATCCTCTAAAGATATAAGTTTAGTTAGTTAATATAATCTTATTAACAGTACCATATGGGAGGTAAAAATGGCAACCAAAATATTTGTCCGTGAGAGACGCAAGGTTGAAAAGGGCGAAAAAAAACCAAGGTTTCGCATCGTTGGTGTCAGCGGTTCTGACGTTAAAATTTACGTCGAACATATCCGCAAAAAAGAATTGGATCAAATCAGCAGCGAGACCGGAGCCGAGATCGTCTATTTAAAAGCCGGAAAGGGTCAAAAAAATAGCGGTGGTCAATAATCGTAGAACGCCCCGATTCATCTGTATCGATGATTTTATTCAGCTTGTACGGTGTGTCGATAAAGAACCAAAAATCAGTTTAAACAACACAATAAATGATGGAGCATCAGCCTTTCTATTATTCTTTGTAGATGATGGTGCCTACATGCTCGCCGTCCAATGCTGCCGATATGTGTTCCGGATGATTTAAGGCGTCTATTATTTGCAGTTCCTTCAGACACTTCGCCCTTTGCAGAAGTGCCAATATCGGACGTTCGATGATTAAATCATCCAGATCCAACGCCATGAGTTCCCGGGCGGAAATACGATCGTAAAATTTAAGGTTTGCATACTCCGATTCGGGAACTTTTTTGGGGTCTTTGTCAAAAAGTCCCTGTTCATCCTTTAGGAATATCAGGGATCGAGCGCCTATATTTTCCGCCAGGAGGAAAGCGCCGCAATCCGTTCGATGCGGAGGTATCGACCCGTGTTCGGCCGGGTGTTCAAAAAACCCGTAGGGCGGTATTCCGTAGGTAATGGGCATATACCCCAACCGACAAAACATGGTAAGTTGTTCCAGGTTGTCTCCATGACCAATCTTAACCCCGCCGTGTTTTGCCAACAGAACCGAGAGCATTTCCGCGTTTTGCCAGGAAACCTTATCCCCCAATTTAGACAGCACGCCGGTGGGCATACCCAAATCCACTCCGATATTATATACATGCCGTGCCCGGGTTCCGCCGCCGGTCATCAGCAAAATTTTATGTTTGTCTTTGGCTTCTATCAAGGCCTCAAGGATTGGAAATAGGGCTTTTCCGCCTCGATCCATGATGCTTTGCCCACCGATCTTGATTACATTAATATCCGGATGCATTCGGAAATACTCGGTTGCCTCTGTCTGCTTGAGCAACTCCCTGCTTACCAAAGATTCTCCCATGAGCGAGGATTCTATGTGAAGCCTTCCCTTTTCGAGTTCTTCTTTAATCAATTTGCCCATTTCTTGCTTCCTCGAACATATTGTCGATATGGTTCACCTGTCATTAAAATACCACATACTGATACCTAAATTTGCAAAGATTATCAAACGGTTTTTGTTTTCATCTGATAAGTCGACTTTTAAGTCGACTTTCTATTTTCATCTTAAAAAAAGACACCCATTCTTCTTGCCTTTTGAAGCCCGGATTCCCGTAATTATTTTCACCCAACATTATAATAAGATAAAATCACATGCTGAGCATCAATGGAAATCTTAACTTGAGAATATTTTTGTGCAAAAAGTCGATATCCTTTATGGTTATTATTTGTAGTAATTAGTAATTTAAATAATTTGGGAAATTATTTATAATTTTTATTGACAAATTTAAACCTATTATGTACCAATTCTGGCAGGTTGTTGATGGGGGCAAACGTGGATTTTTGCCGTAATGTTTTATATGGCCTCATCACAATCGATTTCCTCCCACTCGTCGCTTTCAGGTGCAAGGTAGAGGGATGGATCGTTCCATGATTTGCCCCCTTTTTTTTGGACCTTAGTTATGTCAAATAAGACATAACTAAAGATAACAAATTTACACAAACAGCATTTATAATTGTTCCATTTTAATATGGTCTTGCCAAATTGCATCTTGGTCTCATCATGATACACAAGAGCGCATGAAAAAAATTGCCGACACCATCGGCTTTTTATCAGCATAGTCTCTATCGAAATTCGAAGTTATTTATGATCACATGAAAAAAATGTCTTCGAAGATACGCAGTTTTGTTGCTGATCACCAGTGTAACTTTGATACACGCTATTAAATACTTGGAACAATGAAAGGAATGCTCATGATTTTTCGAATCATATTCATGCTTGTGTTAACGCTCGTGTGGGGTCAAATCATTCCAGGTATGGTTACAGATTGTGAAGCCGGAAGCAGTGCACTTGAGCAGTTTCTTGATATCTTCGAAAAAAAGGGTGCTATAAGCACCCAGGAAGCAAATTTTATAAGACAGGCTATTTCAGAGGAAAAAAAAGAGCTTTTGAAAATCAAACAAGAGCTGGAGGCAAAAGAGAAAAATCTACTCGAGCGTGAACGAATTCTTAACGAAAAGGCGGCGGCGATCGGTAAAAAAGAAGTTTCCCCTGTGGGAAAAGAGGAGGTGATTGAGACTGGATTAGATGCATCCATACAGACAGCACGCAAAAAGATTGGCAAAAGCGATCAGCAAGCAATTACGTCCATTCCGCTTGAGGCCGGGTACATGGACGGTTTTTGTCTGACTGCACCGGATGAAAAGATGTACTCGCTTTGCATTGGGGGTTTATTACAGGCTGACTATCGGTATTTTAAATATGACAACAAAGATCCTGACAAGAACGACTTTGACCTGCGACGCGTGCGAATGCTCCTAAAGGGATCCATGCTGCGTCATTTTGACTATAAGTTCGAATACGAATTTGAAGGTGCCGGAAATCGGCGACTCCTAGATGCCTATGTCGATGGGAACTTCCTGGAAGACGTCTCTTTTCGCGTGGGACAGTTTAAGACGCCTTACAGCTTTGATTGGCTTACCAAGGACAAGGATCTGGTATTCGCAGAGAGATCCATGGGTGCTTTTCTAACTCCTGGAAGAGATTTGGGTGTGATGGCCCACGGTTCGCTGTGGCAGGAAGCAATAAACTACGGTATTGGGCTGTTCAACGGTGACGGCATGGATGATGCGACAACTGGTGATGAGGATTCTCCCGAGTGGGTGGGCCGTATCGTAGTTTCGCCCTTTAAAAACTGGAACAAGCCGGAATTAAAGAACCTGCAACTGGGGGGGTCTTTCGGCTATGCGAAGATCGATCGCACCAATGTAAATTTCACGGTTAAAACAACGGGACTCACTTCGTTTTTTAATGTAGCCTCGTCCGCCAAGTTTAACATTATCAGGGATGTTGATACCCGAACCCGCTATGGCGCTGAGTTTGCCTGGACATATGGACCGCTGTTCTTGAGCGGTGAATACTATCATCTCAACTTCAATGATATAACGACCAGTGCAGATCAGTTTGATGTTGAACTCGATGACTACTATATTTCTCTTCTGTGGATGCTTACCGGTGAGAAACCTATGTTTCGGAATGAAATTTTCCAGCCCATCAAACCCAATCAAAGCATCTGGAATGGTGGATGGGGAGGTCTAGGCCTTGCCATGCGCTATGATGTTTTCGAGGCGGATGAGTCGGTTTACGACAACTTAATAATTGTGGGGAATTCGGTTGCGGAAGCAAAAGCGTACTCGGTTGCTTTAAACTGGTATTTGGATCCATACGTAAAACTCATTTTGGACTATACAAAAACCAAGTTTGATCAACCATTGCTCATTTTCCGAGATCCGATCAGTGGAACGGCCATTTACAGCGAAGAGGAAGATGTGGTCACAACCCGTCTTCAATTTGAATTTTAGGAGGTGTGGGATATGAAAAAACAAATGATTCTTATGGCAGTTCTCTTTCTTATCATGGTGATCGTTTCGCCAGGCTTTGCAGCTTACCACCATGAAGGAGAGAATGACTCGGACAATTTTATTTCGGTATACCCGGACAAAGCCGGTACAAAGCTGGATCAATGTGCACTCTGCCACAGCGGCGGACAGTACGAAAAAAGTCCTGGCGTATGGGTGAGCCTGGGTAGTTGTCAGTGGTGCCACTATTCCTACGGATATGACGGCAGTGGTAATATCCTGAACACCATGAACGCTTACGGCAAGGATTACCATGATAACGGTAGGAATGCTTCTGCGATAAATGCAATCGAGAATCTCGATTCAGATGGAGACGGCTTCACGAATATTGTGGAAATCGAGGCCATCAGATACCCTGGGACCGACACTGATGATCCCAGCAAGATTGCTGCGCCGTTTCGTATCTACACCAAGGCACAGCTCAAGGCATTGAGAGCCCACACACAATTTCTTCTGATGAACACCTCCCGTTCCGGCGACAGTTATGACAAATATACGGGAGTTCCCATGGAGGACCTATTGGCGGATGCCGGCATGCTGTCGAGTGCAACCGGTATTATCGTCTATGCTCCGGACGGTTGGTCACAGTACCATCCTTTAGAAATAGTTCCTGACCCGGAGCTGTATCATATAAAAGGCGCTTATCCTGATTCAGTCTATTACTACGATGCCGAGGCCGATGTGGCTTTCAACCCCACAGGTGGATGGTGCGATTACAGCGCCCCTTCGTGTCAGGGACGAAAGCACCTGGATCCAATTGTGAACAATGGAGGCCTTAAGATGATTCTGGCATACAGTCGTGAAGATCAAGATATGGATCCCGGCATTTTAAATATAGACAACAAACTGGATGGGGAAGGACCGTTCAGGGTTGTCCCGCCTCAAAAGTCGCCAAATCCTCCCGACCAGTCCAGCAGGGCTACCAATCAAGATGTAGTCTGGCCTTACAACTATGACTGGGACCACAATTCAGGTTCTTCAACCCGAACGGTCACCATCATCAAAGTAGAACCTTTGCCTGCAGAGACAACGGATATAGATGTGCTTGAGGCCGGGTGGGCGTACGTCGATCAGGAAAAGATCATCATCTACGGTGCTATAGACGGCACGGATTCTAACGGAAATGGGGTTCTCGACAGCGAGGAAGCTGATGAAACAAAAGATTTTGACAGTGATGGAACACCCGATTATCAGGAAACAGATTGTGCACGGGTACGCCAGGCAAACGGTGCGGATAAGCTCTTTTTGCATACATCTGCAGGCGCTTTCGCAAACGTTGAAGCGCTTAATGCCGATGATCCTGCGGTTCCCCAGAACGGGAAACCCGACATGAGCATTCCTTATGCGACAATAAAATACGACATCACCGGACTCAATCCCGGACAGAGCGTTACCGTAACCCTTGTGTTCCCGGGGGAAATACGTGTGGGCGCACGGTATTATAAGATAGATACCACCAACGGGTGGCATGAAATACCATTTGGAGACAATGATGGTGATAACACCATCACCTTAACGCTCACCGACGGCGATCCGGAAACCGATGCGGATGGTTTGGCAAACGGAACAATATCGGATCCGGCGGCAGTCGCGATCTCTTCCGATCCTAAAGTAGCCAGCGACGGAGGTGGAGGCGGTTGCTTTATCGCAACGGCAGCATACGGATCGCCGATGGCGCCGCATGTCCAATTACTTCGGGATTTTCGAGATAAATTCTTTCTCAACAATTCATTCGGCAAAGGTTTTGTTCGAAGGTACTACACGTATTCACCGCCTATTGCCGATTTCATCTCAAAGCATGACAATCTTAGAACGATTGTGCGAGCAACCTTATTACCTGTTGTGGGAATAAGTTGGGTTGCCTTAAAGCTTGGCCTTTCCTTCACAACGGCGCTCATGCTCATTTTTAGCATTGGAATAATCGGACTTATAAACCTAAGGAGGAAGAGAATTAAGAATTAACTATTGAAAAATTATCGGATGCTAAAGGCTGAGTAATCTTGGCTCGGCCTTTAGTATCTTTTAGTGGAAATTACTATAGGCGAAAAATTTTTCTGTTTAGTTCAGCCTGATTTTAATAAGGCATTATTACAAGAACTTAATGATCTCACCTAATAACAGTGGAATTCCAATAGCAATAATTATGATTGGCGTTAATTCAGTAAGATATTGTTTATGCGTTAGTTTTTCAATTTTTTCACAATTACTTTCATAACCAATTTCAGAATTATAAAACCCAAACTGGATCACTTTCCCCGAGGCCGAGGTTTCGACAACTTTCGATAGTCACAATCGAACATACCTCAGTCCCATCTGAAATCCGCATGATATATTCCGTGTTGATCTCGCCCTTGTGGATCTGCGACAATACCACTGAATCTATTCTCAGCGCTGCATTCGGGCTCGTCATCCTTTTTTTGCAACATCACCCACGGCGCCTTGACTTCGGCCGCGATCAGTTTGCCCTCTTTCAGGCCCTGACGCAGCAGGCTGTCGTTAGTTATGACTGTGGTGACCCGATGCCCTCCGATGGTCAATAATTCCACTCGGGTTTGGATATCGCCCTGCCGGATCTTTTCGATCTTTCCGAAAAAAGAGTTGCGTGCGCTGGTTTTCCGGGCTGACTCTTTTTCCATGAAAAATTTGGCTGCCTGCTGGATGTCATCTTCGGAAAAGGAAACATAGGAAGAGGTCAGGCTGGGCGTCGAATGTCCCAAAACCATCTGGACCATGGAGAGCAGTTCAACGTTTCCTTCTAGGGTATTTTTACCCTCAGCTTCATTCTCGGCATCATCGGCGACATTTACGGCATTGGCGGAGGGTCGATCATTACCCCCTTCTTTGTTACCTTCTTCGGACTGCCGGTATACACGGTGGCCGGAGCGGCCCTGATGGGAACATTTATCACTTCCGTAGCAGGGGTGGTCTTCTACCAATTTCTGGCACAATTCTATCCGGATATGTCCGTATCACCGGACTGGTGGTTGGGTGGATTGTTCGGAGCCGGTGGCATCTTAGGAATGTATTTGGGTGCTCGAACGCAAAAGCTGGTTCCGGCCAAAGTGATTAAAGGAATATTGTGTGTCTGCATTCTTTTTGTCGCAGCAAAATATATTTTAGGCTTTTTCACATAACATTAACACGTCATTATATTGATCGTTTTATAATAGCCCACCCAAACCAATTCCCAAAAAGTGTGAAATTTAATAAGCACTCCTCGTCTTACCGTTTCAGTCATACAACCTTTAATTCAACTCGCATTCATCTCTGCACCACGGCAGGGCTAAATCAACGTAAATTACAAACAAACATTCAAGCAAAGTCAGACGTATGGCAAATTTTTAAGGTGGTTGATATCCTGATAGTCCTGCATAAGATCAAAGATTTTGACAAGCCGGATTTTGTTATGTATTCTCAATTTATCGAAAGAAATGGCAAGGATGATATCGATTAGATATATCAGGTTTTCCAATTTGTGTGCTCTTGGCAAGTTATGTTGTCAGTTTAATTATGTTGTGAGAATTTAATTCCCCATATTTTTATTCCCATGTGATTCCTTCTTTAAAAATTTAAAGATCCATATAATTCTTTTAATTCCCTTTAAATTTGCTTTTTTTCTTGATATTCTATTTACGATCCACAGAAAGTAATTCTCATAAAAGAACGAGCATTACCCTGCTGTGCCATTAAAACCGTGATTGTAAGAGCCTCGGAGCGAAAGGATAAGTAATTATCATGATGTTTGAACGCCTGAGGAGAAGAAAAAAAGTTGCTGTGCTGATGTGGCCTTTAAGGAAATTTTTTATTTCCTAAAGTCAGACCGCAGAGGTGTTTAGGCAAATTACAATTATGTTGCAAGATAATTTTGAGTTATGTTGTGGGTCTTTGTAACCCAACGTAATTACTTCAAATATCGATTTCTAAAGCCTTGGTAAATATCTCTCAATTTTTCAATGGGATAGGCATACATACAACATAAGGCAAGAAAGCACAACTTTTGAAAAACCATATTTTTACTGGTCATTCTCAATAAATCAGGAGTTCAGTGATGTTTTGTTTTATTGCAAACTGATTTAGGTCAATCATATTTAACATTAGGATTTCTTTATGCGGTCGAAGACAGAACACCACGGGTTTACCCGTGGATGAATGAGCCCGGCGGTGGTATAATGCCGCCATGGAATATATAAAAACAGCTCACAGCATATACTATCTTCAGTACCATGTAGTCTGGGTTTGCAAATACCGCCGCCGGATCCTGAATCCTGGCATATGCGGTTATATTCGAAAAATCTTACCGAAGCTGCTTCGAAGTATGCCCGGCGTTAAGCTGGAGACGATTGGCTTTGATAAAGATCATTTGCATCTGGTGATGTCGATACCTCCTAAATACAGTATTGCATCTGTCATGGGAAAGCTAAAAAGCCAATCGGCGTCACAACTCCGTAAAGCGTTTCCTTGGTTGGCCAAAGTGTATTGGAACGAAAACATAGTGTGGTCGCCGGGCTACTTTGTAAGCAGCGTAGGTGTCGATGAAGAAACGATTATTAAATACGTTGAACTTCAAGGACGCCAGGATTCAGGTCAGCTTCAGCTGAAGCTGTAATAAATTCAGGACCCCGGGCATGCCCGGGGGTATCTATTTCAAGAGGCTCCATCATGCGGGCCGGGAGGCGGGTCAGCGTGACTCGCATGGAACTTTACAACGATCGGGACATTTTGATCGCTGTCGGCACCGGAACCTATATCGTGGGGTAGCTTTTATTCGCTAAATGGTTGGCATCCATGAAGATATTTTCGGCAGCAAGCCTTAGAACGCGCCTATATTTGTTGATTTTGGCCGCATTCATACCCGTGTGTGTCCTGATATTTTATACTGCCGAAGAGCAAAAAAGCATCGAAGTGGGTGCGATCTTAAATAATGCGATACTGCTCGCGCATTCTGCCGCCAATGAAGAACACCAACAACTGGAAGCGACCCGCAACCTGCTGATTGCTTTATCAGAATTTGTTATGCTGACCGACGTCCAATCTGACAAGGCGAACAGCTTCTTTGCTAATTTTCTTAAACAATCAAAAGGGTATGTCGATTTAGGGGTTTTAACTCCTGATGGACAACTATTAAGCAGTGCACGCGGTATTTCACCCATCAAGGGATCTAAACAACCGGAGTGGTTTGTTCGGTGTATTGAGGAGAAGCATTTTACCATGGGTGATTATAAAGTCGAACATATCACCCATGAACCGCTGCTGTATTTTGCTTTGCCGGTTATGGGTAAGCAGAGTCAGATGAATGCCGTTGTTTTCGCGGCGATAAACCTGAACTGGATCAATCGATCGATGTATAAGTCCTTTGCAGAATTGCCACAAGGCTCGAGGCTGATCCAAATCGATGATTCCGGGGGCATTCTGACGTACGAACCCCATTTGCAGAAATGGACTGAACCGGTTAACTTTGATCAATCGCTCCTAAAGTGGATTTTAAAGCGAGAAACGGGTGTAAAGAAATTCATAGGGGATGACGGCGTTTCCCGTATTTATGCCTTTACGTCGGTGCCCAGCCCTCTGAAAGCTCGCCGCCTCTATATAGCACTGGAGATTCCTCAAAAAATTGCGTTTGCAGCATCTGAACGGGTTTTTGTCCGTAATATAATTTTGCTTGGCTTTTTCGCAGTATTGGCAGTATTAATGGTCTGGTGGGCCAGCGATGTGCTGGTTCTTAGACGGGTCAATACGATAGTACGGGCCAGTCGAAGACTCGCTAAAGGTGATCTTGCAACCCGCATCGAACCCATTCATGGCCGTGATGAGCTAAGCCATCTGGCCCAGGTTTTTAATGATATGGCGGCTGCTCTGGAACTGCGCGAAGTTCGGGAACAGGAGGCCAAAGAGGCGCTCAGACGGTCCAGAGAGCAGCTCCGGGATCTTGCCTCTTATCTGCAAGATGTTCGCGAGCAGGAAAGGACCCGAATTGCCCGAGAAATACATGACGATTTCGGCCAATCGCTGACGATTTTAAAAATGGATTTGTCTTGGCTGAAAAAACACATCATTCAGGATCAACCACAGGTTCAAAACAAAATTGATTCCATGTTCAAGGTCATTGATACGTCACTGCAAACCATCCATACGGTATCATCGGAACTGAGACCGGTAATATTGGATGATTTCGGCCTTGAATCCGCCATCGAGTGGCAAGTCGAAGAATTCCAAAATCGAACGGGTGTCCGATGCCGAGTTGATTCCAGTGTCGCTGACCTGGATTTGACCAAAGAGCAGTCTACTGCGATTTTTCGCATATTTCAAGAAACCTTGACCAATATTATGCGCCATTCCGGTGCTACCGAAGTTGATGTCCGATTGGAAATGAATGAGGATGCACTGATACTGGAAGTAGCGGATAATGGCCGAGGAATTACAGAAGCCGAAATCAGCAATTCCCGATCCTTCGGCCTGATGGGTATACGGGAGCGCCTTTATCCCTGGAACGGGCAGGTTGATTTTATCGGTCGTCCCAACAAGGGAACACGGGTAATTGTCCGTGTTCCCATTTCAGGAAAAGGAGAGCCAGAATGATTAAATTGATTATTGCCGACGACCATCCCATAGTTCGCGAAGGTTTGAAGCAGATTATCGCCGAATCTTCCTATTTTGTGGTTTCTGATGAAGCAGGCAATGGTACTGAACTTTTGGACAAAGTCCGCAAAGAAGATTTCGACGTCATTTTATTGGACCTGAAAATGCCGGGGATGGATGGTTTGGATGTATTAAAACAATTGAAGATCGAAAAACCCCGGATCCCGGTGATCATTTTGACGGTCCACCCTGAGGCCCAGTATGCCTTGCGAATTCTTCGGGCCGGCGCTTCCGGATATTTGACCAAAGAAAGCGTTTCCTCTGAATTGATAGCGGCCATCCGAAAAGTTCATCGCGGCGGCAAATATATCAGTCCCAGCCTGGCTGAAAAGATTGCTTTTGCATTAGATGCCGATTCCGAGAAGATGCTTCATGAAACCCTGTCGGACCGGGAGTATCAGGTGCTGTATATGATCGCTTCCGGGAAAACGGTTACCGAAATCGCCGAAGAACTTAACCTGAGCGTCAAGACAATAAGTACTTATCGCGCGCGTATTTTGGAAAAAATGAATATGAAAACCAACGCAGAGCTTACCCGGTACGCATTCCAAAACAATCTTATTGATTAATCCTCGAAATACTCAATTGAAGTCCTGCCTGTCCCGTTTTCTTCGAAGCCCGGCAGATAGTGCCGGAATGGTTAAACCGCTGAAGATCGGTGGCAAATCACCTTCATTATTCACATGCCTTAAATTGTGTCAGACAATAACCGACATTTTATTCCCCTGATTTCCTACAATAATTTCAGACAATCCCCGATTACCGGAATACCCTTTGCTGTGTATCTTAAATTAAAACAGAATATTTATGAGTCATGAAAATCTAGAGGGAGGGCGAAGTTATGGAACCCGGGTTGTTAAGTATCGAGGAATCGAAAAAAACTTCTATTTCTGAATTGTTTGAAAAGCTTGATTCCGATGAAGGCGGTATTTCCTCTTCAGAAGCTAAAGAGCGGCTTGATCAGTATGGTCTCAACGAGATTGAAGAAAGGAAGGTCAGTCCGCTGCGAAAATTTTTGGGGTATTTTTGGGGCCCGATCCCCTGGATGATTGAGATCGCGGCTGTTCTTTCTTTGGTGGTCCGGCATTGGGCTGATTTCGGCATTATCATCACACTTCTGATTTTCAATGCCCTTGTGGGTTTTTGGCAGGAATACCAGGCAGGCAATGCAGTGGAAGCGCTAAAGAAGAAACTGGCGTTAAAAAGCCATGCATTAAGAGATAGGAAATGGCAGGAGGTGCAAGCCAAAGAACTGGTTCCCGGTGATGTCATCCGTTTGCGTCTGGGAGAAATCATACCTGCTGATACCAAACTCTTTGAAGGCGACTACCTTAGTGTGGACCAGTCTGCACTTACAGGCGAATCCTTGCCGGTGAACAAAGAAAAAGGCGACATTGCATATTCCGGTTCGATTGGAAAACAGGGGGAAATGGTCGGTCTCGTCACCGCAACCGGTAACGATACCTATCTCGGAAAGACCGCCAAACTCGTGGCTGGGGCAAAGTCCGTCTCTCATTTTCAGAAAGCAGTATTGCAGATTGGTGACTACCTGATTTATATCAGCCTCGGCCTGGTTGCGGTCCTTATCCTTGTGCAGTTATTCCGTGGAACGCCTTTTCTTGAGCTGGTGCAGTTTGCCCTCATTCTTACCGTGGCATCCATCCCGGTAGCCATGCCGGCGGTGCTTTCCGTGACCATGGCCGTTGGTGCACTGGCACTTTCCAAGCTTAAGACCATCGTGTCCCGGCTGGAATCCATTGAAGAAATGGCAGGTATGGACATTTTGTGCTCTGACAAGACCGGGACGCTGACACAGAATCGGCTCACGCTGGGTGAACCTGTGACATTCAGCGCGCGGGACGCGCAGGATCTAATTTTAGCTGCCGCGCTCGCCTCAAAACCCGAAGACCAGGATGCCATCGACCTCGCGGTAATCGGCGGGGTTCAAGACACTGAACTGTTGAAAATGTACAATCAACTTAAATTTCTACCTTTCGATCCTGTCATCAAGCGCACGGAAGGAACCATCGAGGACGCCCAAGGCAAGACCTTCAAAGTCACTAAAGGGGCGCCTCAGGTGATTCTGGGAATGAGCGACGTGGATGATGGCATTAAAACAAAGGTGGAAGAGGCTGTAAATGATTTTGCCGCCAAGGGATATCGCACCTTAGGTGTCGCACGATCAGAAAATAATGGACTGTGGCAGTTTCTCGGCATTCTGCCGCTCTATGATCCCCCTCGTGAGGATTCGGCCGACACCATTGCCCAGGCCCAGGCACATGGCATTCAGGTCAAAATGGTAACCGGAGACAACCTCGCCATTGGCCGCGAGATCGCCGGGCAACTGGGCCTTGGAAGAAATATAAAACTGGCGGACAGGCTTCTTGCCGCCAACCCGAAAGAAGGTCAAATGGCCTCTGATACGGCAGAGCAGGTCGAAAAGGCAGACGGTTTTGCCCAGGTTTTTCCCGAGCATAAATACGGCATCGTCAAAGCCCTACAGGCCCGCGGCCATATCGTTGGAATGACCGGTGACGGCGTGAACGATGCGCCGGCCCTTAAACAAGCCGATGTGGGTGTAGCGGTAAGCGGTGCCACCGATGCGGCCCGTGCAGCAGCGGATTTGGTCCTAACGGCCTCCGGTCTATCGGTGATTATCAATGCGGTTGAAGAAGCCCGCCGGATTTTCGAGCGGATGAACTCATATGCCATCTACCGTATCACAGAAACCATTCGAATCATGATTTTTGTGGTGCTGGCGATGCTGGTGTTCAATTTTTACCCCATCACCGCCATTATGATCATTCTGCTGGCTTTTCTCAATGATATTCCGATCATGACCATTGCTTACGACAGAACGTATCTCGATCCAAATCCGGTGCGCTGGAACATGCACCGGGTCATTGTGGTTTCCACAGTCATGGGTTTAACAGGTGTTATGGGCAGCTTTCTTATGTTGTATCTGGCGATAAATTGGCTGCATTTGAGCATCCCTCAGATACAGACCTATATTTTCCTCAAAATGGCGGTGGCCGGACATCTGACGTTATTTGTTGCGCGAAACAAGGGTTTTTTCCTCAAAAAACCTTATCCTGCGCCGATTATGATCTGGTCGGGGATTGTAACAAAAGTGCTCGGAACCCTTCTGGCAGCATATGGTTTTGGACTCATCACGCCGATACGCTCGACAGATATTGCCTTGATATGGGGATATTCTATTACCTGGGCCTTTTTTACGGACTGGGCTAAAGTCAGCGTTTATCGTCATTTTGCCATGGAGAGTTCGCGTCATGAAGGATTTCTTAGAAGGGCTCAACAAATTATCACACCCCATGCAGGTCAACACCATGGCACGGTTTAGATGGCATAATTATTCTTCAATTGATCGTGGGGTAAACGGAGAAAGATATTCAACATTATAAAATTATTCATATTAAATGATAAACCTCAGGATCTGCGGCGTTTGACAGAGTTTGTCGGAAAATCGCCGACATCCGATTGCGTTAAACGCTTACATCAAGATCAGACGAAGTCCGATTTTTCTATCGCTCGGAATTGATTATATTTAGACAAAAATAGGAAGGAAGATCTCCATGAAAAGAGTCTACATTGTTGATGATTCCGTCAAACTCCGGAAACGATTGTACGAACTACTGTCCGACGTTGAAAATGTCCAAATTGTCGGACAGGCCTGCAATGCGGACGAAGCACTCAAAGATATTCGCGTTTTAAAACCCGATACCGTTCTTCTGGATATCCGGCTGCCCGGCAAAAGCGGCATCCAGTTACTTGGTGAAATTAAAGAATTTCAGTCCGAAATCACGGTCATTATTATGACCAATTATGATTATCCACAATATCAACAACAGAGTATTCGGGCCGGTGCCGATCATTTTTTCAACAAGACCCGGGAATTCGAAAGCATTATCGAGGTCTTAAAACGGCAATCGACGGATCGTTAGGGTTTGATGGGACCGATGTCTGGCGAATTTCATTGAGAGATACAGAATGAATAGAATTAAGAAAAAATATAAAGGGAGGCAAACCATGAACACATTTAAAAACATCCTTGTGGTCAGTCGGTCAACGAAACATTGTCGCGAAGCGGTAGAAGTCGGCATTTCTCTGGCACATCAGTATGGTGCACACCTTCACCTTTTGCATGTTATTCATGATCCGTTCAACCTGGACGGCTGGAACTTGCCTGTACCCAGCTTTCACGACGAATATGAAAAAATGGTTGCCGATGCCCGCAAGGTATTGGATCGCATGGTAAAGGTCGAAAAAGATAAAGAATTGCCTGTTACGGTATGGGTGAAGGACGGGCAACCGGCAGAGGAAATCAAGAAGGTCGTCGAAGAGGAAAGGATCGATCTGATCATTATGCTGGGCCATGAAGAAGGGCGTTTGGAACATTTTCTTTTTGGTCGTACCAACGATGCCATTTTACGCAAACTGCCCGCTTCCATTCTGCTGGTCAGGAAGAATTGATGATCGCGGCCTGAAATGGAGACTGGAAACCATTCCAACAGCCAAGCATTCACGCACCTGATTTTGGGAAATCAGCTAAGGAGAAGTTTTAACAAAGGATAGATTTACAACAGCGGGGCAAAAAGACGCCCCACACCCTCGATGACGGTAAGAGATGAGCTCTGGCGAGGTTCCCGGACGCTGCATTCAGCCATCAGCATCCTCATCCAGGCATCTAATTGATCAATGACATCCGGTGAATATATGCACAGAGCTACTTCATAGTTGAGCATCAGACTGCGCATATCCATGTTGGCTGAGCCGGTCACTGCGACGACATCGTCGATGAGCAACGCTTTGGCGTGCAGCATGCGGGGGCGATAGAGAAGTATATTGGCCCCGGATTCATGGAGCTGGGACAGGTAATTCTCGCGGACCAGATCCGCCAAGCGATGATTCGATTTCTTAGGAATGATAAGGCGTAGATCAATGCCTCTCTTAGCGGCCAGGCAAAGCGCTTCCAGAAGTAGATTGTCGGGGATGAAATAGGGGGTAACAATCCAGACCCGCTGTGTCGCTCGGAATAATGCGGTAATCAATGCATCACGCAAAGCGTCACCTTCCACATCTGGACCGCTGGCCATGAACTGGAGCCGTGTGCCCAGGGTTTCCTCCTTCCATTCGGGCGGGGATTTGATGCTGTCAAGATCTTCGTGAGCGGCAAATTTCCAGTCCGAACGGAAAATAATATATGCTTGTGCAGCGGCAGGCCCTTCAATGCGCAGTGAAAGGTCCTGCCAGTAATCGACACCTTTGCCGGGTCCCATGTATTCATCGGCAAGGTTCATACCGCCAATGATAGCTGTCGTGCCGTCCACTAACAATATTTTACGGTGATTTCTCAAGTTGGCGCGCCCACGAAAAGGCAGGTGAAGCATTGGCATGAAAAAAGCCGCCCGGCCGCCGGCGTTCAACAATGGTGAAAGGAAGCTTCGATGAATTTTTGCCGAACCGAGCGCATCCAGCAGCAGAAAAACCCTCACGCCCTGGGAAGCTTTTTGAGCCAGATTTTCGATAAACGCCCTGCCGGTTGCATCTTTGCCAAGAATAAACGTGGCAATATGGATCGTGTGTGTTGCACTTTGGATCAACCCCAGTGCTTTGCGATACGCCTGTTCTCCTGTGGAAAGAATCTCAACACTGTTACCCTGAGTCAGCGGGAATCCCTCCCTGAAGATCTGCGAGGCCAACGGCTGATATAGACCGTTGTGTGGCGACTTCGCTGGAGAAACAGCCGGAAGTATCTGTTTCGACGCCATCATGGTTGTCATTTTGCGACCGCCGAATATCAAGTAAAGCGGCACACCGATATAGGGGACAAAGACAATGGCCATTAACCACGCCAGTGTGCTCGTGGGCGATCTTCGTTGTTTCAAGATATGCGCCAGCAGGACCAGGGCTAGGATAAATCCCAGAGACGGTAAAAAATGTATGAATAGTGTTGGAAGATTCATCTTTTTGGATAACCAGACAAAATTTTTCCGAAATACAATTTTTTAAATATTCGGGCTAGCGGTTTCTGCGATGATAGAAGTAAACAATCCAGATTAGGATGCCGATAGTTGCAATGCCTCCCAGGATTTTTATTTCATAATGTTTGATATCGCCGATCACCGCTTCGAGGGCACTTCCGAACAGATAGCCACCCGAACCGATGGCAATCGCCCAGGTCAAGGCCCCGATAGCGCTCAGAATCAAGAACTTACACGCTGAGACCCCGCTCATTCCGATAACAAAGGGCGAAACGGTTCGCAAACCATAAAGAAAGCGAAAGGCCAGAATCATCGGTGTCTGAAAACGTTCCAGCATATTCTGGGCTTTTTTCACCCGTGACTTCCATATCGGGCGCCGTGCAATAATTGCCTGACTGTGCTTGCGGCCGAGATAGAAGAACATCTGATCACCGATGAAACTCCCCAAGAATGCCGCCAGGATGACACCCGGCAACATCAGGTAGCCCCTGTGGGCGGCAAAACCTGCCAAGATCAGAATCGTTTCACCCTCCAGAAAGGTGCCGATGAATATGGCCAAATATCCATAGGTAACGATTAAAGATTCCAAAAACCTTTCTCCTCAGCACTTGATCTTTATTTGCCAGCCGTTAGTAATTTAATCTGAGGTAAACTTCATGGCTATGCCGGTGGACTATCAGGGTTTGCAATTTCCTGGAGTATATGAAAGGCCCTCATAATGTGAATCGTTCAAAATTCAAAGTAAGAGAGGCTTTCAATGAACAATGATCAGAGTTTAAGTCATACGAGGTGTGAATGCAAGTCATCATTTAACCTCGATACCAAAATATCGAAAGAAACAAATTTTAGCGATCTTATTAATCCGGCAAATAAACATGTCATTTCGGTCGAAGCGATTTGGAGAACCGAAATCCAGGAACCTTTTGAAAAA
>ENA-OSEO01003539-OSEO01003539.1-sediment-metagenome-genome-assembly--contig:-NODE-3539-length-18273-cov-103.891350_pt1 | contig 18273 bp, 18 predicted proteins | sample MGYA00237883_ERZ534232 | MGnify/ENA metagenome assembly ERZ534232
ATCACCCCTTCGGCATCGATCCGGCGGATGCGAAGGTTCTCCGTATCGGCGATAAACAGGTTGCCCGCCGAGTCCACATCGATCCGGCTCCAGTAGCCGAGCGTTGCCGATGTAGCCGGTCCGCCGTCTCCGCCAAAGCCCCAGACGCCATTTCCGGCTATGGTGGTGATCACCCCTTCGGCATCGATCCGGCGGATGACATAGCTGTTTATATCCGCTGCGTACAGGTTGCCCTGCGGGTCCACTGCCAGATCCCTGGGAAAGCCGAGTCTTGCCTCGACAGCCGGTCCGCCGTCTCCGCTGTAGCCGTAAACACCGGATCCGGCCGCAATCGAAACAAGGCTCTGCGGACGGCTTACCCCTGTGCCATCGCCCTTGTGCAGAACAGCCGGGCTTTCCGGGTTTATCCCGTGATGGCACGACAGGCTCCAGCCCGCGGCGATCGAGCTCGGCCCGATGGATATCGGCAGGTTGTCGATCTTTGTGACAACGACCTGCTGCCGGGCTAAAATTCCCGTATCGCCCAAACCTGCGTACCCGAACGCCTGCTCCAGATCCGCCGCTCCGGCATAGGTGGCGTCATAGACAAATCCTGTGGTGATCTTCGCATTCGCAGAAACCACCCGGTTGCCCAGAAAATCCTTTGCGTCCCAGACAAACTCGGCGAATTGATCCGGCAGCGGATCGAACTTTTGCTCATAGGTTTTTCCGGCGATCTCGACCGCGGTCGTAATTTGCTTTAAACCGGCCGGAACAACCGGTCCGCTTGCCGGTACCCGGATCGGCACAAGACAGCCGGCCGCTCGGCTGCCGGCATAGTGCAGCGTCAGATCCGTGCCGGCAACCGGGATGTCCTCATGAAACACCCGACTTCTTTGCTCGATAAACGAACTTTCGGCCACAGGACAGAACCGGTCGGCGTCTTCGGGCGGATCCACCACCGGCTGGCCGGCCGGGTTCGGCGCGGTACCGTCGCCGTCGATCTCATACGGCCAGTTCAAATCGACAGCCGAAAAATGCATCACCTCCACCCGAAAGTAGGAAGCACCCGGCGTAAACCCTTCGACTCCGGTGACCTCGTCTGCTGCCGACCCGCTGTCATTCAAATCGTCGGGAGAATCGTCTCCGTCCGCGTCCAGCGCGTCGATGCGGCCGTTGCCGTCGGTGTCGAGAAGCTTTACGACCCTACCGTTGGAGAGTGCCGTCCAGACCCCTTTGTCTCGGTCATAGGTTCCCGCAGGCACGGCCTCGCCTACGCCAAAGCCGAGAAAGTTGTCCACCCACAGCACAACGGGCCTGTCGAAGCGGACCCGGTCACAACCTTCGACAGCCATCTCCGCGCAATAGGTGTAAGCCGAAGCGGCAGGCAGCTCGGCCGGCATGGACCCGACAGAGACGTACTCGGTCGCCCGAACCGTAACAGCCGATAGCTGCCGAAGCACGCTGCCGGCCGCATCCACCTCATAGGCACGGTTGTCTCCGGCAAAAACCAGCGTGCAGGAGCGCGTGCCAAAAGCGTCTGTTACGACACTGCTGCGATGGGTGACCACCGTAACCGGGCTGCCGTCAAAGACAACGGTTGTCGCCGCAGGATCGCTGGCCGTCATCTCAACGGTCTGTGCTGCAACGACCGCGTTCCAGCCCACGTAAAGCCGCCGGTGCACGGTCAAAAATCCGGGCTTTTGATAGACTACCGTCAGCTCACCGCCGCCTTCCACAGGGATGCCGAATTGGCCGCTGCCGTCGGTTTTTGCCGAGCCGTATTGCGGCTGCTTCAGGATAGAGACCGTTACATCGGCAACAGCCGCACCGTCTGCTGCCCGCACCAGGCCGGTTACGACCGAAAACCGCTGTGGATCATACGCCTCTAAAGTCACATCGGTCGGGATCAGACCTTCATACCGGGCCCCGAACGACCCTCTCGGCTGTGGCTTGACCCAGGCCGGCTCCACCCATACCGTCAACTCGGCTGAAGCCAAACCACCCGGACCAAAAGCCGTGATACCATAGGTCGTGGTTGTCTCCGGATAAACCGACAGCGAACCGCTCACATCCACATCGCCGATGCCCGGCTCGATCCTGCAACAGGTCGCGTCACCGGCACTCCAGCTCAATACAGCTGCCTCGCCAGCCCGTATGCGCTGCGGCGATACGCTAAAGCCAACCGTCGGCACCTGCACATCGCAAAAGACTTGCAGGGTAAGACAATCGCCCGGAGAACCCCTTACCGTCACCGACAGGTCGTTTTGCCGCAAAAGGTCTACCGGTGCCTCCAGGCGGCCCGCAAACCGGCTAAAATCATCCGGTCCAAACACCTGCTCGCCGTTTAAAAAAATAGAGGCGCTGGTGACCCGGCGTTCTCCGAAAGCATCGCCGTTTTCTACGGAAAGCAGCCCGGCTCCAGGGGCCGCCGCAAACCGGTCCACTGCCGCTTCGGGCCGGCCCTTGCCGCGCTCATATGTCCTGGGACCAAATACCTCCACCTGCGCCGCATCGGCAATGCACAACGGACCCCACACGATCAGCAAAAGAACAATCCAAATCGTCGGTAACGGACGCCTGAAGGTCTTCATGTTGTCTACTTCTCCACTTTGACCATTGGTTTGCATCGCTCCGGATCGGCTGCTGACAGAACTATCTTCAACAGATGTGCCAATGCACCGCAGAAAGAGGGCAGATAATTTTCAAAAGAGCAGATTACGACCAGAAAAACCCTGTAAAATAAATGGGATGAAAAAAACTGCAAAAAACCAAAAGACGTATCGCCCCGACGGCAAAGCGATGGAAAATTCGTAGAAAAAAGCCCCGACCATGCACGCTGCGCCGGGCACACCGCACATGATGCAGGGCAACGGGGGGATTGGATTTTTGAGGGGAGGATGTTTTGATGGGTGCGCTGGACACCGCTTCAAAGCAGTTCCATGACATCAGGTAGGCCGCTGAAAAGGCATTGCGGTATCTCTCTATGCTCTGCCGGGATAAAGGAGCCCAAGAGATCGCAGGATTTTTTCAAAAAGCAATTTTTGCGCCCGACATTCAGGCATCTGCTCTTTTATAATATTTGATTTGTACTTTCATCTGTTTCCGGTCTTCATAATGCTTTCAGGGGCGCGGAGAATATCTTTTTGGAAGCCATTTCAAAACCGCGCCTGAGGCCCGATGGCTGCGTTACAGGTTTCCTCAAAATGCTCACAACCTATCGGGTATGCTCCGCTTTTTCGTCAACCTGCGCCTTACCCTCCAACCTGATCCAAGGTTTTGAAACAGCTTCTATGCACATAGGGATGTAAGAGAAAAAATAACTTTTGACTGATTTTCTTGACTTGGCCCCCTTAATCGACTATTTTTTTAAAAAAGGGTGGACACATGAAGACAATGGGCATAAGCGCAAGCGGATTTAAGGGATATGCCTTAAAGGTCTTAAACGAGGTTGCAAAATCCCCGGAAACCATCATCATAACCCAAAGAGGCAAGCCTCTTGCCCAAGTCATCCCCCGGCGTAAATCCGCATCGAAGACAACCTCTGAAAAAACTTGCTGATGCTTTTGTTTCAGAAAAGGATAGCATCACGCCGTTTTGGGAGTTCCGTAAGGTTTTTGACAAAATGATAATAACCATAAGACATTATTGAAGGAAAATGGCTATGAAAAAAAAGAAATTGGTACTGGCATTGGTTTTAGCCTTTGGGGTCTTAACGCTTTATTCCGGCTCGGCTCGAGCAGCCGATGGATTTTATACGTGTGTGTTGACCAAAGCCGGGTTTAATCAGTGGGGACAGGGCTATGTGGTGGCTACGGAGGTTGAGCAGGGAGGACTTTTTACGGATCGTCTTTTCCAAGCCGTTAGCGGCAGAGATAAGGAAATGCTTGCGGTCGCATTAACGGCGATTGCCGTTGGCACAAATGTCGAAATAAAAGCCGATTTGGCTGAAGCATCACCGACTACTCTAAAGAGGATAATGATGCTGCCGTAATCGATTTCAACATGTAATGTCTGCAGGCTGTCCGTTTTGAATAGACGATCATCGACGTTATTTTTTTTCGAGTAAAAGGCCTGTGTTTCCTCCTTCCCATTCGTGGGTGCGCCGGACGGAGAAACCGATTTTTTCCGCTGCGCTGGAAACCGCTTCGAAGCAGTTCCATGTCACCAAATAGGCCGCAGAGTGGGTTTCGCGGTACCTCTCCAGACTCTGCCTGAATAACTGGTTTTCGTAAATATCGAGTTTTTCAGCCTCCATGATGTTTAAATGAAAGAGTCCGCCCGGGGAAAGAAGCTTGTGGACGGCCTCAAGATAAATGACGATATTGAGCAGATTGAAATGGATAAATACCGCGCTGGCGTAAATTTTGGTGATACGAGCGGATTCGACGGCCGAAAAATCGCAGTAGTTCATGTGGATGCAGGTGATGTTTTTAAAATTTTTCAGGTATTCGGCGGTATACCGGATATGGTGCTTACCGATATCCATGCAGTAGAGATGCGCTACCCTGGGTGCGATATGCTCTGCGATGAAACCGACGCCGCTGCCAAGGTCGATGACGCGGTCGTCCGGTTGCAGATCGAGCCATGAGGATAGGCGTTCTGCGTGGAGTTTTCTGTCATGCCGAATGGTATCGATCTGCTTTTCCGGCTCTTCCCCGTACTGCTTGCCGATCACGGAAATCAGCAGTTCCCGCTCTGATTGAAACCGGTCCCATCGGGTGTCCTCGAAAGACGACATGGGCTTTTGCTCCTTTGATAGATTCAGGATGTTCTCCCACTGTAAATCCTGTCAGAAAAAAATCAAATATGTCGATCGTCCTTTATTTATTCAATATTCTGCTCGATGATTTTTCCGGTTTTCGAAGCGCCTTCGGAAGGGGCCGGTGACGGGGCTGTCTCAGGCGCCTTGGCCGGCGGAGCTGCTGCTTTCTGCGCCCAGGCCTGTTCCAGGTGCTGAAGGCGTTTTTCGAGGTTTTTGAATATAATCTGAGCATCGGTGATCTTTTTTTGCAACTCCTCGGAAAGGCCGGCCGTTTCCCGGCGGCGGCGCTCGGATTCGGCTTTCAACGCGGCTTCGAGATCTTTTTTACTCACCGCCGATGCGGCTACGTCCGAGACGCTTTTTTTGATCCCGCTGATCTCCGCACCGGATGCATTCAGGGCTGCCGAAAAGCTTTCCATCGATTTGCCGATGCTGGATTCCAGGTTTTTTCCGCTTATACCCAGGGCTTCCACCTGTTGTTTGATTGTTTCCACCTGTCTGGTGATATCGGCGAGGGCGGTTTTGATTTCTTCTTTATCCGGTTTTTTGCCGTCTATCGATGCGATGGAGGCGTTTGCCTTTGCCAGGTCGCCTTTAAGGGATGCGGTTTCTTTTTTAAAATCAGAAAGGCTGTTTCTGATGCTCTCTTCGAACTCGGTGAACCGAAGCGATAAATCGCTGTAGCTCGACTCGATGTTTTTGGAAAGGGCCTGCGCTTTTTCTTCTCCGCTGCCCTCTGCGATTATAAACCTTTTTTTCATGTCAAAGTAGACGAGAGCAAGAAGAACACAGATAAAGCAAAGAATAAGAATCGTTACCCGGGTCAGGCGGCGACGCAACACCTCCAGCTTGTCATCGGCAATCTCCGGCTGAAACAGGGCGTCCTCGCCCCGGTCCTCGTCCCTGTCGATCTTAAAATTGAAAGGATGCTGATCGGTCATGATGGCCTATTCCCATTCGATCGTGCTCGGCGGTTTGGAACTGATATCGTAGACGACCCTGTTGACCCCCCTGACTTCATTGATAATCTTGTTTGAAATGTCTCCCAGCAGGTCATGGGGCAGTTTGGCCCAGTCCGCCGTCATCGCATCTTTGCTGGTCACCGCGCGTATGGCCACGATGTTTTCGTACGTGCGTTTGTCGCCCATGATGCCGACGCTTTTGAGCGGCAAAAGCACGGCAAAAGACTGCCAGAGCTTTCGGTAATATCCTTTGCTTCGGACCTGATCGAGCAGCACGGCATCGACCTCCCTCAAGATGGTCAATCGCTGCCGGGTTACTTCGCCGATAATACGGATGGCAAGTCCGGGCCCTGGAAAGGGCTGCCGCCAGATCAATTCTTCGGGAAGTCCCAGCTCTTTGCCCAAAAGACGAACCTCGTCTTTGAACAGGTATTTCAGCGGTTCGATCAGTTTCAGTTTCATTTTCCTGGGCAGGCCGCCCACGTTATGATGGGATTTGATGATCGATGTCGGCCCTCCGAAAGCCGATACGGATTCGATGACATCCGGATAGAGGGTCCCCTGGGCCAGAAATTCCGCGTCTCTGATTTTCTTGGCTTCGGCCTCAAAAACTTCCATGAAGATCCGGCCGATGATTTTCCTTTTTCTTTCCGGATCGATGATGCCGGCAAGCGCGCGTAAAAACAAGCCGCCGGCATTGACAAACCGGATGTTTGCATCGAAGTGCTGCCTGAAGACCTTTTTTAGTTTTGCCGCTTCATTCTTTCTAAGCAGTCCGTTGTCGACGAAAATGCAGGTCAATTGTTTGCCGATGGCCCTGTGAAGCAGAATCGCCGTGACGGATGAATCGACTCCGCCGCTTAGCCCCAGAAGCACCTTTTTAGAGCCGACCGTTTGTGTTATTTCCCGGATGGATTTTCCGGCAAAAGACTTCATCGTCCACGTCGGCTTGCATCCACAGGTTTTAAAAAGAAAATTGCGTAATATTTTGCTGCCTTCGGGCGTATGGGCGACCTCCGGATGAAACTGAAGGCCGTACAGCCGTTTTCGGACGTTTTCCGCAGCGGCGACGGGCGTGTTTTCCGTCGATGCCGTAACCCGAAAACCCTCCGGAAGTGTTTCGACGGAATCGCCGTGACTCATCCAGCACTGGGTCTTACCTTTTATTCCGGCAAAAAGGCCTTCCGGATTTTCCACCAAAAGCTCGGCAAAGCCGTACTCTCTTTTTTCCGCCTGCTTGACGGTTCCACCCAGCGCGTGGACCATAAACTGCATGCCGTAGCAGATGCCGAGGATGGGAATGTCGAGGCTGAAAACGGCGCTGTCCATTCCGGGGCTTTCGTTTTCATAGATGCTGGAAGGTCCCCCTGAAAGGATGATCCCTTCAGGATTGAGGGCCTTTATCGTGTCAATATCGACACCCGGCGGGTAAATCCGGCTGTAGACCCGGCACTCCCGCACCCGCCGTGCGATCAACTGGTTGTACTGGGATCCGAAATCGATGATGAGAATCATAGGCTTTCCGAGTTGTTCCCGGTACCGGGCAATAGGGTTAGACAGGATTTCCAGGATCAACAGGATAAATACGAGTACAAAAGCATCCTGAGTATCCTGTAAATCCTGTCAGGAAAGGTTAATCGGTTTGCTCACATGAATGGAATATGTTAGAGAGCTCATGAAATGTCAACCGTATTTTAAGGAATGATTCTTGAAACACCTCATTGTTCAAATTTATGAAATTCAGACTCCGGCGGAATCGGAAGCGCTCATCGAACTGGGTGTCGATCATATCGGAAGCGTTGTTCTTTCGGAAAAAAACTGGAAGGATTCGGAGTTAAAAGAAACCATCGGCGTCGTAGCGTCCTCGACATCCAAAAGCAGCATGATACCGCTGTTCAGTGATCCGGAGGCGATCTGTCGCGTTCTGGACTACTATCGACCCGATATCGTACATTTCTGTGAAAACCTGGCGGATCATAAAAATACGAAAACAGCGATTCGGTGCCAGGAAAATGTCAGGCGCCGGTTTCCTGAAATCGCCATGATGCGATCCATCCCCGTGCCTGCATCCGGGTCGCCCTGCGCCCTTTCCGTCATCGATATCACCAGGCTTTTCGAACCGGTCAGCGACTATTTCCTGACAGACACCCTGCTTGTAAAAGATTCGGGATCTTTAGAAGGGGATCAGCCGGTGAACGGGTTTGTCGGCATAACCGGGAGAACATGCGACTGGGATATTGCGGCGCGGCTGACTCAGGCTGCGAGACCGGTTATCCTGGCCGGCGGCATATCCCCGGACAATGTTTTTGACGGCATTCTGCGGGTCAGGCCCGCCGGGGTCGACAGCTGCACCCTGACGAACGCGAGAGGGCCGAGCGGAAGCATGATCCGGTTTAAAAAGGACCTCGACAGGGTCAGACGGCTGGTTCAGGAGACAAGACGCGCGGAGCGCTTTTTGCAGGATTCGCTGGCACCAAGCCAGTAACCGTTTTTTCTGAGCCCTGAACGCTTAAAATTTATCCAATCCCACGCAGGAGGACATCGGCATGTATGAATCCGGAGACCTGAGAAAAGGGCTAAAAATAGAAATCGACGGGGAGCCGTATATCGTCGTTCAGTTTGAATTCGTCAAACCCGGAAAAGGACAGGCCCTGTACAAGTGCAAGTTGAAAAATATGCTGACCGGCGTTCAATTCGATAAGACCTTTCGGTCCGGGGACAAGTTCAACGAGGCGAATCTGGAAGAAAGGGAAATGGAATATCTCTATTCAGACGGGTCCAATTACTGTTTTATGAATACATCGACCTATGAGCAGGAATTTATCCACGAAGGGCAGGTTGGAGACGCCAAAAATTTTTTGAAAGAAAACACGGTGTGCAATATTCTTTTTTTCAAAGACAGGCCGATCGGCATATCGCTGCCGTATTTCGTCGATCTCAAAATCGTTAAAGCGGATCCCTGGGTAAAAGGAGATACGGCTTCCGGCGACTCCAAACCGGCCGTGCTCCAAACCGGCTATGTGGTTCAGGTGCCGCCTTTTATAGAAGAAGGGGAAACCATTCGCATCGATACCCGCACGGGCCAGTATGTTGAACGGGTCAAAGGGTAATAACAGGGGGGTTATTCCGATCGTCCCCATTTTTCAAAAAAAAGGATCTCGTGAATCGGTTTGCGGCTTTTCCTTTTGACAGGATCGCATGCGGGCCGGCCCACTGCAAGCATGGCAGACACCCGGATCTTATCGGGTATTTCAAGTATCTCTTTAACTTTTTTTTCCTTAAACCATCCGATCCAGCAGGTCCCAAGACCCAGATCCGCGGCTTTGAGCACCATGTGTTCCATGGCGATACCGAGATCGATCTGATAATAATCGATTCCCGTCACCTTCGTTCCGATATAATTGGCAACAAGATCCATCTGAGAGCATCCGACGATCAGAAGCGGCGCCGTGGAAAGCCAGCTGTTTCGAATAACGGGCTGCATCGCTTCCCTGCAGATCCTCTCGATGACACGCCTTTCAGAGACCGCGATAAAGCGCCATGTCTGGCTGTTGCATGCAGACGGGGCCAGGCGTGCGGTCTCACATATGGCCATAAGGTCTTCCCGTGCCACCGGTTCGTCCCGGAAGGAGCGGATCGACCTTCTTTCGGCCACCAATTCATCAAATGTCTTCATGGGTAATCACTTTGCTATTTTGCATCATAAGATGCCTTTCTTCTTGAAATGGCCATTTGCCCGTGTCATATCAAAGTTCAGGCGCAAAATCCAGTTCGGCGCTGTTTTGCAGACCCCATGGCCGCTTCAATGGAAATACAAAAATTCATCCAGTCTCTGCTTTCTTCCAGGCATATCAAGGACCAGATCGTCTATCATGCCCTGGTGCCCTCGGTTTCTGCCTCCAGGGGTGCATTGGGGAAACCCCTGCCCGAACGTTTGACGAAAATAACGGCCGGCATGGGTATCATGGATCTCTATCGACATCAGGTACAGGCCATAAATGCCATACGAGAAGGGCGTCATGTGATGATGGCCGCATCGACGGCAAGCGGCAAAACCCTCGCCTATAATTTGCCGGCTCTGGAAAAATTTATAAAGAATCCGGCAGCCAGGGCCCTGTATATTTTTCCGCTCAAAGCCCTGGCACAGGATCAGCTCCGTGTCTTCAGGGAGATGGCCGCGCTGTGTGAAACGCCCCGGCCCGCCGCGGCGATCTATGACGGAGACACCTCCATGCGGCAGCGCCGGAAAATTCGAGAAAATCCGCCGAATGTCATTTTGACCAACCCGGAAATGCTGCATCTTTCTTTTTTGCCGTTCCATGCGACCTGGGCGGGTTTTTTATCGACTCTCGAGATGGTGGTGGTGGATGAGGTCCATGAATACCGTGGGGTCATGGGTTCTCACATGGCATGGGTCCTGCGCAGGCTGATAAGGGTGTGCCGCCATTACGGCGCATCTCCGACGTTTGTCTTTTGTTCGGCGACCCTGGCCAATCCGCGGCAGCTTGCGGAACTCCTTTCCGGGTGCAAGGTGGAAACCGTTTCCGGCAGTGCCGCATCCACGGCAAGCAAGCATATCCTGTGCGTCAATCCGATGGACGGAGGACCGGCCCGCATGGCGATCTTTTTGTTGAAAGAAGCGCTTTCCAAGGGGCTGAGGACGATCGTCTATGCGCAGTCCCGGAAGTTCACGGAGCTTCTGTCGCTCTGGGCCCGGAGAAGCGGCGGGCCCTTTGCCGGGCGTATCAGCGCGTATCGCGCGGGTTTTCTTCCGGAAGAACGACGAACGATCGAATCAAAATTATCCACCGGCGAGCTTCTGGCCGTGATCACCACCAGCGCGCTGGAACTCGGGATCGATATCGGAGATCTGGATCTGTGCATCCTGGTGGGGTATCCGGGAAGCATCATGGCGACCCGGCAGCGTAGCGGCAGAGTCGGCCGGGGAGGGCGGGATTCGGCGCTGATTCTCATCGCGGGCGAAGACGCGCTGGATCAATATGTTATGCGATATCCGGAGATGCTGGTGAAAATGGCGCCGGAGGCGGCAGTCCTAAACCCTTATAATCCGGACATTCTTAGAAAGCATCTGACGTGCGCCGCAGCGGATCTGCCGTTAAAAAAAGATGAGCCGCTTTTATCCCATGAGAGCGTGGCGCATGCAGCGGCAGCTCTCGTTGCCAAAGGAGAGCTTCTGGCCGGTGCGAACGGCGATACGATATATTCCTCCCGGCGGTCGCCCCACCGGGAGGTGGATCTAAGAGGTGCCGGCATCCGCTTTACGATTTTATGCACAAAAACCGGGGAAAGCAGAGGCGAGATAGACGGATTCAGGGCTTTTCGTGAAACGCATCCCGGTGCGGTCTATATCCATCAGGGAAAGACGCATCTGGTGGACAGCCTCGAGATGGAAAACAAAACGGTCCGCATATCCCGGGCGGATGTCGATTACTATACAAGCGTCAGGGGATACAAGCAGACGGAGATCCTGCAGGTTCTGGAAGAAAAGCGTTTCGGGGATATTCATGCAGGCATGGGCCGGCTCAAGGTGACGGATCAGGTTACCGGATACGAAAAGCAGCATATCCGCAGAAAGCAGCTCCTCGGAATCCTGCCGCTCGATCTGCCGCCGCTGGTGTTTGAAACCGAAGGGCTCTGGATTACCGTTCCGCCGCGCATCGAGCGGGAAATCGAGAAGGGGTTTTTGCACTTTCTGGGAGGTATCCATGCCGTCGAGCATGCCGCCATCGGGATGTTTCCCTTGCTGGTGCTTGCGGACCGCAACGATCTTGCCGGGATTGCGACCCCGCTGCATCCGCAGTTGGGAAGCGCTGCGGTCTTTATTTACGATGCGATTCCCGGGGGGGCGGGGCTGGCGCATCAGGCGTTTGAAAAGGTGGACGATCTGCTGACCTTTACGTTTGATGCCGTCCGAAGATGCCCCTGTGATTCCGGGTGCCCATCCTGCGTCCACTCACCGAAATGCGGCTCCGGAAACAGGCCCATCGATAAAGCTTCGGCGATCGCCATTCTCGGCAGGCTCGTATCGGCGTTTGAAGCCGGGCGATCGACTCAAGAATTCCGTCGGAAATTTCGGGGCAGGAGCGTGCATCAGCAGGCGGACACACAGGCTCCGAAAGGCTATAGCTCCCTTGTTGCGAAAAAAGAGGAAGGAAATAGGGGCTTCGGGGTACTTGATCTTGAAACCCGGCGCAGTGCTCAGGAAGTGGGCGGCTGGCACAACGCCGATCAAATGGGTGTGAGCTGTGCCGTGCTCTATGAATCCGGGGAAAACACTTTTTCGGAATTTCTCGAATCCGAAATTCAATCCCTCATTCAGCGTCTCAGGGGGCTGGATCTTGTCATCGGATTCAATATCGATCAATTCGACTTTCGCGTCCTTTCGGGATACACGGACTTTGATTTCAGGGAGCTGAAGCATCTTGATATTTTGTCGGAAATCCACAAGCATCTCGGGTATCGGCTCTCGCTGGGGCATCTGGCCGAGGAGACGCTGGGAATTCAAAAAACAGGAGACGGCCTGCAGGCCCTCCGGTGGTGGCAGGAAGGGCGCTTGGGAGAGATCATCGATTATTGCAAAAATGATGTGAGGATCACCCGGGACCTTTACCTGTTCGGCAAACAGAATGGTTTTCTTCTGTTTAAAAACAAGGCGGGAAAAAAGGTACGCATCCCGGTCGCCTGGTAGAAAGATTCAGATAAACCCTGAACCTGCCAGCCTTACTTTTACTGCATGTGCTCGGTGCTGGTTTCAGTATAATTCCGAATGTCTTTCACATACCCCTCAAAGTCTTTTTCCAGCAGAAAGCGCGAGATTATTTCTCCCACCTTATCGGCCGTATCCACCCGATAGATTCCCTTCCGGTCCGGCCCTACGATCTTTTTTATATTCTCCACAATCGCCTCCAGCGCCGAAGGTCTAATATCCACGACGACGTGAACAGGAAGCGTTTTTGATTTTTTGCTCATGTTGGCCCCTCACTCTCCATCCATAAACCAGCACATTTTCTGAAAAACCGTAGGGGAGGGGCTTGTCCCCTCCCAAAACCAGAAATCATTGTTAATTTTGGACGCGGGCTAAACTCGTCAGATGAATTTTTTAAAGCCGATGCCCAGTTATTTGGGCACCGGTTACCGGATTTTTATGCATTTTTCCCTCTATCAGACGAATCATTCGGGATCAACTCCTAAGCTTGCAGGGTCAGGGAGGGGTGCCGAAGCACTTGCACGGATTTTATCAAAAACGCTCGTTTTTCCATACGAAAACAGCTTTTTCCTGCGAATCGGTACAGGGTGCGGATTTTTTATTATTCCAATAGGAGCGTCAATTTTTTATCGTGGCACGGTTATTGTAAAAGGGGATTGGCGATTTCAGGACGGCCGTCCAATAAAACCTATTCAACAAAAGGAGGCAAGATGAAAGCGCAATCGAAAATCGTCGCCCTGATTACGGCAATCACCCTGGTCTTTCTGTCTGCCGCATGGCTTTTTGCGGAAGAGGCGGGAAAAACCGATGCTCCGGCACCGATCAAGATCAACATCAATTCCGCCACGGTGGACGATCTGGTCAAACTTAAAGGGATCGGACCGAAGCACGCGGCCAATATCGTGGCATACAGAGAACAGAACGGGCCTTTCAAAAATCCGGAAGACATCACACTCGTCAAGGGAATCGGCTCCAAAGTTTATGAAATGAACAAGGATGCCATCTCCACCGAGTGATCGTCTCTGGTTGAACCGGGGTTGACCGCGGGTATTCTTCTTGCGGGCCGGCGGTCAGCCTCTCCCACAGCTCTTGGTCCGTGAACATTGAATCCGTTGCCTATAACCCCTTTATTCATCTTGACAATCCTGCATAAATATGTTCATTTTATGAACGTTCATTAAATGAACACCTTTTCTGCATCCCAATAAGAGCATCGATTTCTCAAATCGCGCCGGATAGGCGGTTTGTGTAACCCGCCGGGCGGAGCTATCCCTTCCTTCCCGTCTCTATATTTTAACCATCTGAAAATATAATGGATAAAATAGACCTGCGTACGCTAAGATTTCTCGAGGAGATCGACAACAACCATATGTCGAGCCAGAGAGACCTGGCCAGGCATCTCAATGTTTCTCTCGGACTCGTCAATTCTTTTGTCAAACGTCTTGCGCACAAGGGATATTTTAAAATTACGACCATACCGAGAAACCGCGTAAGATACATGCTGACGCCGAAAGGGGCGGCGGAAAAGGCGAGGCTGACTTACGAGTATATTCAGTATTCCGTTCAGTATTACAAGAAGGCGCGTCAGAATCTTCGAGATCTTTTCATCAGCCTCGAGTCTCAAGGGGTCCGTCGCATCGTTTTTTATGGGGTAAGCGATCTCGCGGAAATCGCCTATATCTCTTTACAGGAAACCCGCATCCGGATGGTCGCGATATGCGATGACGACCAAACCAAAGAAAAATTTCTGGGTTTTCCGGTAGAACCTATTCAAAATATCAAAAAAATCGCATTGGACCGGATTCTCGTCACCGCCATGAAACCAAACGATGTGATGCTACAGAAAATTTTGGAAAAAGGTATTCAACGAGCCAAAATAATTTTGCTTGAATAAAAAAACATGAATCTGAAAGAGACGCTAAAAACCCTTATCGCCATGTTTAACGAACAAAAAGTTGATTTTGTTTTATCCGGCGGATTGGCTTTGAGCACCATGAATGTATTCAGATTCACGAAAGACATTGACTTTCTCATTTTTGAAGAATCAAGGGAGAAAGTTCATGAAATCATGATGCGTCTGGGCTATGAACTTCAGGACTTCAGCAGCGATGAAATACGATCTTATTTGTCTCCTCTTAAAGTTTTCGGACAGGTTGATTTTCTCCTCGCTAAAAGGAAATACACCCGGGCGATGATGCGCCGGGCATTAAAAAAAGATGTGTTTAACGGGCTATTCCAGGTAAAAACAGTAAGGATCGAGGATTTGATGGGTCTTAAAATTCAGGCTATTGTTAATGACCCAGAAAACCGGTACCTGATAGACGCGCCGGACATCCAGCGATTGCTGTCAATTCATCGAGACCACATCGACATGGAAGTCGTCCGGGAATATTTCAAAATATTCGACAAGGAGGCCCTTCTGGATGAATGGCTCGACAGAAATAAGTGACAACGAGAAAGAGGAAATGCGCAGAGACGCCAGGGACGGCAAGCGCGCTCGGACTTTCCGCGCCGCATACTGGTTGAGCCAACAGGGAAGCATCGATGACTATATTGATTTTTTATCTGAGAATATGCCACTTGCCGACATCGTCCCCTCAAAACACGTTACGGATAACTATAAATTGTAAGAATGAAACAAGCTGAAATAAAAAAGAATATTTTTGAAATAGCAGGGGATGTTTTTAAGGATACGCTAGTTCTTTTTGCCCGTCTATACGGCGGTTACGCGGTGGATCTGGCTCACCCGTTCAGCGATTTGGACATCGGCATATATGTGGCGGAATCGTCTCAAAAAGAAATGCTGAATTTGGAAATGTTCCTATCACTGGAAATAGATAAAACGCTCGAAAAAGGGTCGGCGAGTGATGTCCGCATAATGAATTCTCTTCGTCTGGTTGTCGCAGGCAAGATTATCACGGAAGGCATTCTAATTTATTGCTGTGACGATAAAACCCGCGTCGATTACGAGACGATCATTCGGAGCTCCTATTTCGACTTTTTGCCTTTTCTTCACGAGTATCAAAAAACATATTTAGAACAGATGGCGTTGCAATTTGACACAAAGGATTGAAAAAATGGTCTCGGTTGAAAAGATATCACAAAAAATTTACACAATATTCGAAAGGATATCAAGGTTTAGCAATACGGTCTGCAATAGGGACGATTCCTCCATACCATTTCAAGACGATTAATATTGATATCGGATAGCAGTGATAACGCAACTTCCTATAACACTAATCAAACTCACTATCGGCAGATTACTCTATAAAATAATCCATCTTTTTTTTAGAAAAAGAAATTATATAATAAAACGAAATGGAATATTTTACGAGGTTGATCTAACCGAAGGGATCGATTTTTCTCTTTTTTTATTCGGAAATTTTCAAAAGCATATTGTCAAAAATAACGTGTTTCCGATACCTCTAGATGGAGTGATCTTCGATATTGGGGCTAATTTTGGTGTAATGACACTTCAATTTGCAAAGACAGTTCCAAATGGAAGTGTTTATGCATTTGAGCCAACAAATTATGCATGGGAAAAATTAAAAAAAAATATTTCTTTAAATCCTGAGATAAATGAACGTATCATTCCGATAAATCTCTATATGTCTCATCCCCAAGCTAATAGAAGTAAAGAAAAAGCATATTCTAGTTGGAAATTAGACAAAAAAAAGAAAAATGTTCATCCTATTCACGGTGGTTCATTGCAGAAATCAGAAAATGCTAAAATTGATACCGTAGATAATTTTTGTGAAAGATTAAAGATAAATAAATTGAATTTAATCAAGATTGATACCGATGGAAGTGAGTATGATATTTTACTTGGAGCATTCAAAACTGTTACTAAGATGCGACCATTTATAATATTTGAAATCGGTTTATATCTTCTCGAAGAAAACAAACTGACATTCGATGAATATCTCGATTTTTTTTCTAATGTTAATTATTCACTTGTCGAGGTGGCTAGCAAAAAGGCGGTAAACAAAAAAAACTACACTAAAATAATTCCTTTAAAAGCAACTACTGATCTATGTGCGATTCCTAAATGAGATCTTTATACAACCACTAAAACCCAACCTATTCTTAATATTGGTTAAATCTTGAGATATTTAATGACATACAAAAAAATAATTGAAAAAAAAGATTTCTTTTTAAGTAAAGATAACAACACATCACTTGTCGATGATATAAGAAAAGATTATAATATTTTATCAATTTTAGTAATTCTTAACTTAACGTTTCAAATAGTACTGTGGATTGGATGGCCAATTCATTTAGGGTCAGATACAAGAAGTTATATTAGTTTTTATATCAACGCCTTTGAAGCAGATTCACCTAGTTATTATAATCTAATTGCTTCAAGACAACCTGTTCCTCCAATATTTCATGCAGTAACATTAATTCTATGTAAAAATATTAATATTGTTGCTCAGACTATTTTATCAACAACCTGCATTTTAATGGTATATTTAATCGCAAAGCCATGGGGAAGAATATCAAGTATAACTTCTTCGATTTTATTAATTATCTACTTACCATTTCAATTATTTTTCCACAAAGTTAGCAGTGAAGGGCTTTTTTCATGGTCATTTATATTAATTATTTTGAGTTTAAGATATTCTTTACAAACCAAGGATAAGAAATATTTTTTTCTTTTAGGTATATCGATCGCGATTAATATTTTAACAAGACCCTCAGGTACTATTTTCATTATTCTGCCTTTTGCTATTATTTTTTTAAAATTAAACGCTAAAAAAAAATTCATATTAATGTCCACAGCATATTTAGCTATAATAATTTTTATTTTGCCTTGGCTTCTTTTTAAGGGAATTAAGTTTGATATATGGGGACTGTCGAGGGCTCCAGCCGGATCTCTTTTATTCGCATGCGCTTATAAGAATGTTAAAAATATAAAAGCAGATAATGGATTAAATTCTAACTATCTTGAAAAGTTAATAAAAACGAAAATAGTACCTAACGAAAGATATAAAAATAATAATATTACCATAACTCAAATTTTGCATAATCCTGATACCTGGATATATTATAATGATATATCTTACATAATTGATATGGAGCTAGGATGGGACAGGAGCAAAGATTTTTTTAATAGAGTGGCTTATGAAACTTTTTTTAATAACCCATATTATTTTTTAAAAAAAACTATAAAGACAGTATTAATTGCAACTATAAAACCTGCTATAAAATATTATTATTTCATCCCAAATAACGAAAAAATATATGAAATACCACCTCGCGATGACAACAATCCCCCTATTTATTCATGGTATAGCTCTCGAAAAAAAAATCATCCAGCAGCTAATAAAGAATATACAAAATATATCACTAAAAGGGAGAATATTATTTTAAAACCATTAATGGAGTCTATTGGAAACAAAAATATTGCTGGTAACATTATTAAATTCTGGGAGTTAATATGGCCAAACCAAATATTATTTTATCTATTAATTGTATTTTCATTAGCATTTAATAAAAATAATAGTTCAATATTTCTATTAGTTTCAAATGGCAGTGCATTTGGATACTTTATTATTCATTTCTTAGCTAGTCCCGAGGTTCGATATCGAATGGTAGTTGAACCAATAATTATAATTACTGCATCAATCGGATTTTATTTAATAATAAATTCCATTACTCAATATATCAAACATAGAAAAAATATTAACATAAAATTTAATACACCCGTATCGATTAAAAAAGCCATTGATGCAAGACGATGAGGCTGGCAGAATGTGCGCTTGCGTATTCCGGGCCATTCCGGCCACCGATTCCGGGCGAAAGCGGCCATCGATTCCGGATGATTCCGGCCACCCAAT
>ENA-OSEO01003540-OSEO01003540.1-sediment-metagenome-genome-assembly--contig:-NODE-3540-length-18269-cov-3.692117_pt1 | contig 18269 bp, 10 predicted proteins | sample MGYA00237883_ERZ534232 | MGnify/ENA metagenome assembly ERZ534232
GCCCCTGCCAGCAGGATGTCCAGGTCGCCGTCGTTGTCATAGTCGCCCCAGGCTACCGTACTGTACGAAACATGGGTCAGCCCGGCCCCTATATCAGTGAAGGTGCCATCGTCGTTGCGGTATAGCCGCGACACCGGCCCGCCGTGGGATTGACTCCCTGTGATTAGTAGGTCCAGGTCACCGTCGTTGTCATAGTCGCCCCACGCCACTGCACCCACTCCCACATCAGTTAGTCCGGCCGAGAGGGCGCTGAAGGCCCCGGCATCGTTGCGATACACCTGCGAGATAGGACCGCTGTACGGCGTTCCCGTGAGTAGTATGTCCAGGTCACCGTCGTTGTCGTAGTCGCCCCAGGCCACCGAGCTGTCCCACACATCCGGAAGCCCGGTCTCGATGTCGACGAATTCCCCACTGTCGTTGCGGTAGATTTTGGTGAACTGAATGTAGCCCGAGTCGTACCGCGCCCCGGTCAGCAGGATGTCGAGATCACCGTCGCTGTCGTAGTCTCCCCAGGCCACCGAGCCGCAAGCCACTTCCAGCAGGCCGGCATCGACGTCGATGAACCCACCGAAGTGGCGCTCGAACACCGGCCCCGCAGTGAACTGCCACTGGTAGGGTGTCGCCGGAAAGCCGGCTATGTCGGAAATGCCGGCCGTCGCACTGACGCGTACCACCTCGCCGGGGAAGTAGTCGTTATCGGCGGTGAACGTCACCCGGCCAACCCCATCCCCGAAACTGAACACGCCGTCACGTGTGCCACTCTGCATCCCCTGGACGACGAAGGTACGCGTCGTCACAGTGGTTGGACTGATGGGGACGTCGTACGTCACCTCGATTTCTGCGTCGAGGTCCACACCGACCTCATTGGTGATGGGATCGGTGGAGATGATGCCTGCCGCCGAGGCAAGCGGGGCATCGAGTAGTGCGCTAATCGCGAACAACACGCCGGCCAGGAGAAGGCCGATGGTCAAGGACTTGATACGCGGATGGGCCTGAAGCTCACAGCACATTGCATGCCTCCAAGGGTGACACCGAACAGCCCGCTATCAATCGCGAGGAAGTACTTGGTTCGATCGGGTCAAAGTATAGCATACGATATTGGATCGACAAAAGCGAATATGACCAGATCGTCAAGCGATAACCCGTTTTGCTGCACACTCACCCGTACAGCGACGCGCGTCGCACCTGCGCCATTCGCATTCAGCGCGGCAGTTCGGCTTTTGTTGTCACAGACTCTCGGGAGCTTTCTTCCCAATAGAGCGTGGTGAGGGATCATCCTCACGACGGGTTAGCCACCGCGCGAGCACCTACCGCGATTGCCGCGCCCACCGCTTCGCTCTCGACGTCGAACTTCCCGTCAAGCAGATCGAACCACCCCCCTACTACAACTTCCGCACCGCCCTGAGCACCAGTACGGTACGCAGGCAGGCCCAGATTCCGGCGAACGTGCCGCAGATCAGCGCGAGCCACGCGACGTCGGGCAGGAAGAGTTTCATCAGCCGGAAGGTTCCGCTGCGCTGCAAGAACAGCGGGAGCGCTGCCAGCGACAGGTTCGGGAGCAGCGGAAGCAGGACGTGCCGCCCCCACAGACGCCCACGGTCCGGGCGGAGCGCCGGATCGCGGTGCCAGCGGCCTAACAGCCGCAGTGTGGCGGCAACCCCGACGATCTGCAGCAGCGGGATCAGCAGCAAGCCACGGAACGCCGATGGGACGTAGCCGAACGGACCCGGTGCCGGCTCCTGCCCGCCGAGCAGGCTTGCCGCACCCAGCCCGGCCTCAGCGATCACCGGGGGCAGCATGTAGTGGTCGGCGTTGAACAGCAGGACGATACCCTTCTTCTGCTCGGGCAGCAGCGCGATGAACGAGGAGAAGTCGGGCACGGTGCCGGAGTGCCAGATGATCCTGGTGGGGCCCTCGTCCGTGACGAACCAGCCCATACCGTACTTCACGGTGATACCCAGTGTCGTGTTCTCCACCGCCCCACGGTGCAGCTCGTCGATGCCGGCGCTCGACAGGAGTTGCGCGCTGCCGTAGCGGCCTCCGTTCAAGTGTGCGATCAGGTAGCGCCCCATGTCCTCGGCGCAGGAGATGAGCTGGCCAGACGGCAATGAGCCGCGTGGCATGCGCAGCCTGGGTACAGCAACGGGGTGGGTGAACCAATGGCGGTGACCCACTGCCAGCCCATCCCGCTTCGCCGCAGCCAGCGAGGTGAAGCTGTGGCTCATTCCCAGCGGGTCGAAGATGTGCGTCTGAACATAGTCTGCGTACGATTCTCCGCTGGCCGCTTCGACGATCAACCCCAACACGTTGTAGTTCGCATTGCTATACTCGAACGCCGCGCCCACCGGGTGGGACAGCTCGACAGAAGCCAACGCCCGCACCTGGCGCTCGGTAGCAGCGGGGCTATCGTCGAAATCCGTGAGCGCGAGCAAGCCGGGCAGCTGTGGCAGGCCGCTGGTCTGGTTGAGCAGATGGCGCACGGAAATCTGTGCGGATGCGCGTCGGTCGGCGACGCGGAACCACGGCAGGTAGCGCCGGACCGGCGCGTCCAGCTCGATCTTCCCGGCCTCGACGAGTTGCATCACGGCCAGGGCAGTAAACGATTTGGTGGTCGATCCCAGCACGAAGGGTGTCCGCAGCGAGGGCGCTCCGCCGCCGGGGCGGGCACGGCCGAAGCCGCGCGTGTGCACAATCCGCTCGTCTTCCACGACGGCAAGCGCTGCACCGGGCATGTTCAGGCGCCGCATCTGTTGTTGGACGTAGGCGTCGAGCGTGTCGTATGGGGCGCTGTTGGAGGCCGCTTGCGCCGCGGCGGGCCTGGCCAGTCGCCGGCCGATCAGCGCCAGTACGGCACACACGAGCATAGACGGCAAGAGAGATTTCTTGACATTCACGGTCACTTCGCGTGGTATGTTCATCGCTTCCTCCTTGATCGTACTATGGCTGCGACAAGGTCCGATTGCAGCCCTATTGTGCAGCCAAAACCCTTCCCTGCCAAACGGAGGAGGAAGCAGCCTTCTGCGGTGATTTCCGCCATCGGGATTTCGAACTAAGTGACGAATGGAAAACACAGGAATGGGATCAGGAGAAATCGATGGAAAGGGTTCAGTCCACGATTTTCCCTTATCCCCGATTTGCTATTCGCGCGCATCTGGTGTACAGTAGAATAGTCCGCGATGCGCGCGGTAAGTTCTGTGCAGACGACACGTGTCCGTCCAGACTTAGCTGGTCTGGGCGGTTTCTTGTATCTGTGCGCGACTACGCCACGTGACGCGGCAACACTCACGAGGGGACCGTCGGTTCGGTCCCAAAGACACGACAGATTCCCAGGCTCCATCTGTGACGCGTTGTGTTCTTTCGGATTGGTTCGGATTTGATCCACACACGATTTTAGGGGAGGGTTGGATGAACATCTATGTAGGTAACCTGGCGCACGATGTCACGGATGATGATCTCAGAGAGGCGTTTGAGGAGTTCGGGCAAGTCGCGTCCGCTTCTGTGATCAAGGACAAATTCACCCGCGACTCGCGCGGCTTCGGATTCGTCGAAATGCCCGCTCAGGCGGAAGCCCAGGCGGCCATCACCGGTCTGAACGGCAAGGACCTCAAAGGTCGGGCGCTCAGCGTCAATGAGGCAAAGCCTCGCACCGACAGAGGCGCTGGCGGCGGCGGTGGCGGCGGCTTTGACAGGCGCGGTGGCGGTGGCGGCGGTGGTGGCCGTAGAGGCGGTGGCTCGGACCGACGCGGCGGTGGCGGCAGTTCCGACAGACGCGGCGGTGGCCGTTCCTGGTAGCCGTGCTACGCCCATCCGATACCGAATACGTGACAAGAGACAGACTCGGCCTCTCGACCGAGTCTGCTGTCTATCGCGGTTCCCGGGAGGCATTCCGTCGTCAGAATGAGTCCGGCATCTCCGGCAGCAACGGGAAGGCCAACCCGATAAGCAACAGATGGTAGAGCGTGTTGTCCTTCAGCGTGTAACTATCCTGCATGATGTGCCGCCACGGCGGTGGGGGAGGGAACGATTCATCGCTCAGCCTGAGCTGAAAATGGGTCACACCACCCGCGTTGATCGCTTCGGGCCGGACGCTAAACCAATCAACTCTCTCCTGTGCGCCCACATCACCGGCTCCAATGCTGCCTTCAGATTGCCCGAACCCATCCCAGGCGATCGCCGCATCTTCGGCGGATAGAATCTGGATGTCCGTGTCAGCCCAGAGGGTGCCGGGGTCTGCCTTGCCCCACGAACGGAGCTGCACTTCGAACCCGCCCAACGATTGCGATTGTGCCATGTCGTCGTAGTATTTGTCCTGCGACACGACGAGCACGTGGGTTACACCCAACTCCGCTGAGGTAACCGGCGGACCGTCCTGTAGCGCACGCGTGACGAAGGACAGGAAAGCCCGGCTGATCTCCCCCGACGGCGACACATAATCCAGGATACGTGCGGCCCGTGTGCGGATCTCCTCCCTTTCGGGTGGAGGCAAGGAAAGCAACCGGCGCGTAGTACCACTTCTTTCGAGGCAATCCCACAGGCAGGCCAGGTCCCAGCGAAGCGGATCATCGCCTACGGTAGAGAATACACCACAAACCGTGCTCGGGTCCGGCTCCGGTCCCGGGTATTTCGCCAGAGAGAACATGCTCCAGACGGGGATGACCAGCGTGTGCAACTTCTCCACCACCGCGCGGATCTCCTCCAGGTTCCCCTGCTCCGATGGGGATTGCCACGCATCGTGGCCGCGCAGCTCGGCGAAGGAGGCAAAGGGAGCACCTGTCTCGGCATTCCAGAAGCGGTCGAACCGCAATGGCGCGTTCTGCAGCGCGGCGACATAGGGTGTCAGGTCGGCGACGCCATCCAGGGCATCCAGGGGCGGGTATTCCTTTCCCCCGTCAGAGACTCCGCCCAGCCCCCAGTTGGACTGATCGGGCAGGGGCATATCCGCAGCCTTCTGCCGTGCGTTGATCGCGCGCATCAACAACACGATGTCTTCAGCGTGGGTGGTGTGCTGTGACTTCGGGGCGGGCAGCGGCGTGTCGGTCGGCGCCGCTGCAGGCATGGGCGGTGGCGTAATGGTCGGCGGGAGGGGAGTCGCCGTGGGCACGGGCGTGTCGGTCGGCGTCACTGTCGCCGTAGGCTCGGCTGCGGGCTCCAGCTTGACTGTGGCGGTCGTCTCCACGCTGAATACCCAGTTGTCGAAAGTCACTCCATCTTTCTCGCTTCCACCGCGCAACTTGGGCAAGTCGAGTTGCAGTTTGTAGAAAGGATCCTTGTCGGGTCCCTGGTCCGGCGCGCGTAGCTCGAGGGTGCGCAGTGTCCCATCTGTGTTGACCAGATCTGCGCGTTTGGCCGAGAACGTGGCGACGAACCAGCCGTCCGTCGCTACCCCGTTTTTGACTGTGACACCGACCGGGACCCGCCCTTGCTTGATCCCCTTCCAGGCAACGACCGGAACCGGCAGCTTCTTGCCGGCAGGGGAGCCGTGCGTCGTATCCATCAGTTGATAGCGCTGCTTGCCATCGTGGATCCAGATTGTGGCGTCCTGCACCTTCGTCCGGATCTCGAAGCCATACCACAGGCCGGCCTTATCCGGGATCGGCCCGGTGATTCTTCCTTTCCAGGCCGGTCCCGGGATACCAGGCAGTCCACCGTTCAGCACAGCGAGGATCGCTTTCCAGGCGTTGATCCGGCCAAAGCCGAAGTAGGGATCCCAGCCGTCACCTGGGACACCGGCCTTTGCCGGGGTTTCGGCACGTCGATCCTGGACCTGCCAGTCCGCTGTCCCCGGATCTATGTCCACGATTGGGCATCGCGCCGGATCGCCAGGTTTCTGCAGGTTCTTCTCCAATGGAGTCAGTGTGCGGTTGAAGGGCAATGCGGTGGACAACACCAAGTCGTCGGCCGTGGCCTCAATCAGATTGACGACGTGAAACGCCGTGGGTGTCGAGCCCGTCTGCTCACCGACTATCAGCATCTCGGCGGCCAGTCCGGACACGTACGCTGTGGAAAAGGACGTTCCCGCAGCTTCCACGAGCCCATTGTTGGTCACATCGTAAGAGAAGTGGCTCAGTCCGCCCGGCGCGGAGACGGTGATTGCGCTGCCAAACTGCGAGAATCCCGCCTGTGTTTCGGACTGAAAGTCGTCCGTGATTATGTCGGTCGCGGCAATGGTCATAGTCAGCTCATTGCGCTGGCGTGTTCCGGGATGAGGGGCAAAGAAGGCCGGGCAACTCGTCCCATCGGAACGGATACCTTCATTCCCCGCGGCCATGACTACGATCTTGTTGGCATCCATCGCTTTCTTCAGGACTGGATTGAAGAGCACGAGGCAGTTCTGCGCTTCCCTGCAATTGGCAGAGCGGGTCGTGAACCAATCAGGCACTTCGACTTCGAGATGGGCGGTTCCCAGGCTCAGGTTGATGACACGCACCGCAGGGTTACCAATGATCCTTTCCACCGCAAATATCCACGCGCTCCAATTGACCTTTGGCACGAGCGGTTCCTCAGTTCCGGAGTCCCACTTCACCACCCGGATCAGGGCATCTTTGCCGGTTCCCAGGATCTGGCTGCTGCCGTCGGCGGCAGCGCAGTGGGTGACGCGATGCCCGTGTCCGTCCGAACTCGCTACTACGAGCGAAGTCAGGTTTGCCCCCGTGAGGCGGTTCGCGGTCCTGACCTCCTCATAACCTTCGAACCACTGGTACCACTCAAGCTTTTCCGGGACTCCAACCACAGTGGTCTCCAGGAACTGCGGGTTGGGACAGCGGCTGCCAGGCAAATCAGGACTGGGATCGGCGCGCTTGCCGTTCCCCAGGCCGTCGTCGACGATCGCTATCTGTGTCGTGATCTTGTTCTTGTCGATCACCTGGTCTGCCAGTGCGTGGGCCGCGAACGTCTGCATCACGAAGTGCGGCCACATCGTCTTCAGCGCATCAGCCAGAAATCCCCCAGTCTTCGGATTGAAACCTTTCGCTCCCATGCCCTGATAGCGCTCGGCAGCGACCGCGATGGTCGGGGTGGTGACCGCCTGAGCCGCTAACCGGCCACCCGGTTCAACGGTTACTGGGACTGGCCAATCCTGTTCGGCGCGCCGGCTCTCCGACGGATCCAGGTCTCCGTCATTCGAGGATCGGTCGTCGAATGACTCGAGCGTGTCCGCACTGGCGCCCTCCAGCCTGGAGTCGGTGGATACCTCGGCGATCACATCCCACGGGGTCCGCTCGTCGGGTATCCAGGCTTGCACGATGCCCAGCGAGGGGATCATTCCCAGCGGCAGCAGGTGATGACTGCGCAGCACCGCTTTGACATCATCCGGTGTTGTTCCCTCCTTGAAGACCAGTAACACGACGCCGTCGACGTACTCCACGCCTGTCTCCGGGTCGGTCGCGATCAGCTCTTCGGGCAGCTCGGCCAGCGCGGGTTCCGTCTCCGGCAGGAAATCGGCGGCAAACGCGTCGATGGCTTCTTCTATCTGCTCGTCGGAAGCCAGCGGGAAGTACGCACTGCGGTCGGGCTTAGGTCCCGGCGCCGGCGGCAGCGGTGTGGGTGCCTGTTGCGCCACTGGACTCGGGCCGTGTGTGAACATCTCGATGACCTGTTCTTGATCCACCTCCGGCCGGATGATGAACGTCTTTGTGTCGTGGAAGAGCGGGACGAAATCGACGTCTTCCGCCAAAGCGCGCTCGAGCGTCCCGTAGAGCGCCTGGCGTAGCTCGGATTCGGCCTGTTGCGCGGCGATGCGCGCAAGCTCTGGCGCGTTACCTATGCTCCAATCCGGCGTGTAGATCCGCTCAGGGGTTCGCAACAGCTCGCCGAACATGCTGTTCCCATCCGGATATGCACTGCACCAGTTAGTTACCAGCGCGTTGGGAGGCGGGGCCAGGGGTTGGTGGTAGAATGGCGTGGAATATTCCACATCCACGCCCACGTCCATGCCCAGGTTTTCTTTCAGGTTGTGTTGGATATACTCTGCTGTGAACCTGTCGTCCGTCATAATGGTCGCCGTGGGCATATCCGTACTGTCCGGATAGCCGCTCTGCAACCACGAGATGGCCTCCTCCGTGTCGAAATCCGGGACCAGCGATCCGAGACTGGGATCTCGGGAGGCCGGGCCGGAGATGCCCGGCGGCATTAGGCTTTCCGCCAGCACTGCAGCGCCCTCCGGCATCCCCTCCACCAGAGCGACGCGATCGATGGCCTGGGCCACGGCGCGGCGCACGGCAACGTCGTCGAATGGCGGGCGGCTGCGATTGAAGCGCAAGTAGGTGGTACAGGACCCCGGCACGGTCACCAGGCCCGGCGCAAGCGGCGGAACGGCCCGGGACAATGGCTCTGGCCAGGGGCGCCGCCCGATGACGACGAAGGCATCCACCTCACCCTTCACATATTTGTCGATGCTTTCCGTACCGAGACCCAAACTGACCTGTATCTCCAACCGTTTCAGGGAGACCCGCAGATCGTCCGGATTGTACGGGTTTTCGACGGCCACAAGCATCTTGGTGTCATACGCCGGTTCTGACCAGTCCGCCAGCATGTATGGCCCATTGGTCAGGTAGTTTTCGGGTTGGGTCCACGTTTCGTTCCGCTCGTATGCCGCGCGCGCCTCAGTAGCCGGAATCGGTTTCGCCATGGCCATGGTCAGGCCCGCCGGTAGATAACCGGCGGGCTCCCGCAGAGTGAGGCGAAGTGTCCGGTCATCGCTGGCCTGAACGCCGACCTGCTGGAAATCCTCTTCGTGCACATCGCTGATCCGGCTGAGCGCCTCCGCGCCGCTGAGAATGAATAGAGGGTGGATTGCGTAGCTCAGGGTTGAATCGTATACGTGGTAACCCAGTATGGCGCGCTTCAGTCCCAGCTCGGCATCGTGGGCATCTACCGGGCGGATGGCATCACCGTGCGCATTGACCCAATAGATATCGTCTCGCAGGTGAAACGTCCAGGTCAGCCCGTCTGCGGAGACCTCCCACCCGCTCGCCAGGTCGGGCACGACCCGGCCACTCGCGGCGTCGTAGCGGGTCAGCCCGCGGAAGAACAGGTTGTGCAGCGGGCTGTTGTCCTCGATGGGATCGGGCTTCCAGTCGGAATCGATGCCCTCCAATAGACCGATTCGAAGCATCGCTTCGTCTGTCATGCCCTGGGCTCGCGCTGGCGTCTCTCCGAGAGCCGGAAGGCCAAGACTCAGAACCAACACCACAGATAGAAACCAATACCTCTTCATCGCTCCTATCCCCCTTCTCGAACGGTGCGACTCACGTCGGCACCATGTTGGAATGACGGACGCAAACATCCGCCATGTGGGCTGACTCAGGCGGGTCTATCTCATATTATTCATTTCGTGTCGCTATCGGTTCGCAACGTGAACGAGATGGTGCAAGGGAGAGCGTATGGATCTGGGGTCAATGGGGGAAGAGGTTATCGCGTGCAGTCGAATGCGTTGCGCTGACCGGTGATCTTCGTACCATGCGTCACCACACGTGATTATAGGACAGTTTCGCTTCCTGTCAAGTTGAGTATTCGAGTGGGTGTAGCCAGGATTTTTGGCGACAAGTGTAGCGCCTTTGACACGACCAATGCGCTGGCGAGCACATCCACCGGAGCAGACTGTGCCAATCTACCGCGGTGCAGACCAGCACACGGTCCGTCCAGGCACAACACTCGCGGGACAACGACGGTAGCGTCGGAGATTGGCCCAGTCAGACTTCACGCCTACGACTGGGCCAATCTCCGCACAGGCCATACGGGGGTCTGGTGACTCGTTCCCGTGGGCTACCGCGTAAATGGAACGCGTCCAAGATTGGCACAGTCTTGACCGGCACGGAGATAGTCGTGTAAACCTGGCAGATCACGCTGCAAACACGACCTGCCCATTGCTCTCCAGCCCCAAAATTTCCGGATGCACCCATTCGAGTCGGATTCGTGGGCGGCACCGCTGCCGGCGCTCGGGACCGCCACCTGCTGGCTCGGTCAAATCCGTATTCCATTCTGTTGTTCTGCGGCGAGGTACGGGAGCCGTTTGGTGCTTCTCGGGCCAGCCGCTCGTATCTTCGCACGCCCTGCTCGGGGGGGCGATCCCCATTCCAGGGCATCGCCCCCTCATGACATGCCGGACAGCGGCGTGGCTGCGTTCCGTTCGCACGTCTCACCGTGCGACGGAGCAGACGTGCACGACCTCCTCACCGGCATCCTGCAGGGCGCGCAGCAAGACATCCCGTTCGACTCCGTTCAGCCGGATCGTGAAGTAAACGTGCTCCGAATCCTCGCTCTGGAATGATGCCGAAGAGCAGATGTTCCCACCGAGGTCGGCGATCACCCTGGAGAGGTGGGCAAGCTCGCCCGGTTCATCCCCGACGCGCAGCGTAATGCGCAGCTCCGCTTCGCCGCGCCCCAGAATCTCGACGAACGCACGGAAAATGTCGGCTTCGGTGATCATCCCGACCAGTTCAGTTCCACGCATGACCGGCAGGCAGCCGATGTCCTTCTCCACCATGACCCGTGCCGCCTCTTCGATTGGCGTGTCCTCCGCCACCGTAATTGGCGGACTGGTCATCACTTCTTCAATCTGCAGGTTTGCCAACAGGTAGTTCATCTCGAAAACCGTCAGCGTCGTGGCGGACGAAGGCGAAGCGTGCAGCAGATCCTTCTGTGTGACCACCCCAACCAGCTTGTTCTTCTTGTTCAGGACTGGCAGATGGCGAATCCCTCGCTCACGGATAATGTGGAACGCATCGATGAACGACGTGTCGGGCATGACCGCAACCGGATCTGCGGTCATGCGATCCTTGACTAGCATTGCACCCTCCTTGCTCTTCCAGCTCAGAAACGCCACTGACCGTCCAAGCCACCCTGGCGCGCTCGATATCAGACTTATGCAAGCAATCTGCCGCGCCGGACGCGTGTAATTCCAGCCTGCTAACTGCCCGGATGGCCCAGGTAGGCGACCCTGACCTGCTCGTTGGCGGACAACTCGGCGGCGGTCCCCTGCGCGATGATTTGTCCCGAATCCATCACATAGGCACGGTCCGCCACCGCGAGCACCGCATGTGCATTCTGCTCGACGACGAGGATCGTCATCCCGTATTCGCGCAACTGGCTCGACACGCGGAAAATCTCGCGGGTCAGCAGCGGGGCCAGTCCCAGCGATGGCTCGTCCATCAGCAGCAACTTCGGTTTGGCCATCCAGGCGCGGCCCAACGCCAGCATTTGCTGCTCTCCGCCCGAGAGCGTGCCGGCACGTTGCCGGCGCCGGTCTTTCAGCCGTGGGAATATCTCGAATACGAACTCCATGTCTTGCTCGATCTGTTTGCCGTCGCGCCGGTAACGGTGGTATGCGCCCAGCAGCAGATTGTCGAGCACGCTCATCGTTGCGAACACCTGTCGCCTTTCCGGCACGTGGCTCAGTCCCAGGCGCACCAACCGTTCCGGGCTGAAACTGGTGATCGGTTGTCCATCGAAGACAATCTGCCCGCCACGTGGCGGGACAATGCCTGAGATGGCATTCAACAACGTCGTTTTACCCGCTCCGTTCGGCCCGATCACGGCAACGATCTCACCCTGCGTCACCTGCAGCGACACCTCGCGCAGCACCTGTATCCTGCCATAATAGGCATTGACGCTCTCCAACTGCAACATAGGCTAACTGGTCTCCTCGCCCAGGTACGCCGCGATGACGCGCCGGTCGCTACGCACCTGCTCCGGTGTCCCTTCGGCAATTTTCTGCCCGTATTCCAGGACAACGATACGGTCCGCGATGTTCATCACGAAGCTGATGTCGTGCTCCACCAAAAGGATCGTCACGCCATTGCCGCGAATCTCCCGGATCAGCCGGTCGAGGCCCTCCTTCTCCGGACGGCTCAGGCCGGACCCCGGTTCATCGAGCAGCAGCAGCCCCGGCTCAGTCGCCAGCGCCCGGGCGATCTCCAACAGCCGCTGCTGGCCGAAGGACAAATTCGAGGCCAGATCGTTCGCCCGTTCCTCCAGCCCAACGCGAACCAGTTGTTCCAGTGCGTGTTCGCGGATCTCGCGCTCTTCGCGTCGGGCACGCGGCATCTGGAACGCCGCACTGAACATGCCGTAGTGGCTCTTGACGTGGCGGCCCACCATCACGTTCTCGAGCACCGTCATATTGCCGAAGACCTGTACGCTCTGAAACGTCCGTGCAAGGCCCAGCCGCGTGATCTCGTGCGGGGGGAGGTCGTTCAGCTTGTGTCCGCGGAAGTGGATCGAGCCACCCGTCGGCTTCAGCGCCCCGGAGATCAAGTTGAAGATCGTCGTCTTGCCTGCTCCGTTTGGGCCCATCACGACCATGATGTCTCCGGCTTCGACGATGAAATCGACGTCGAACACAGCCATCAAGCCGCCGAACCCTTTTCTGAGGCTGATCACTTCGAGCAGCGGTACCTGCACCTGCGTTTCCTCCCTTGCACAGCATTGAGTGCCGGCATCCCACCCCTCAAGCGCTGTGGACCGGTTTGCCGAACAGATTCCTGACGAACCTGACGCCACCAACCGACAGGCCGTCGGGCATGAAGATCATGATGACTACGATCAGGATGCCAAACGCGATGACTTCTTGCTCCCCACCCGCTCCCGGAATGATGAGATGCATGCGCGTGCGAATCAACTCCTTCAAGACCAGGACGACGGCGACCCCAAGCGCGGCTCCCCAGATGCTGGCGATTCCGCCGATCACGGACATCAACACCAGCTCGATGGAGCCGAGAAAGTCGAACGGTTTTGGCGAAACCGCCGCCTGAAAATGGGCATACAGGCTGCCCGCCAGACTGGCATACATCGCGCTGAGCACGAACACCTTCAGTTTCTCCGTATGCGTATCGACGCCCATCGCGTTGGCCGCGACTTCGCTGTCACGGACGGCACGCAGCGCCCGTCCGACCCGCGAGTTGACGATGTTCAGCGACAACACGATAACCGCCAGAGCAATGGCCCACACCAGGAAGTAGTAGCGCTCGATCGGCCACAGCGTGAAGCCTCCGATCGCCAACCGCCCCACATCGGGAATCCCATCCAAACCACCGGTCAGGTTAAACTCCGATGGCGAAAACCCGAAGTTCTCACGCAGCACGATGTAGATCACGATGCCAAGCCCCAACGTCGCCATCGCCAGATAATGGCCACGCAACTGCAGAATCGGCTTCCCGACGAGATAGGCAAACGCGCCGACGAAGATCATCGCCGCGAGTATCACCAGCCACGGCCACCACCACACAGTTCCCAGCCATGCCGGCAGTGCCAGCACACGCAGTTTGACGGTCAGGATGGCCGAGGCATACGCGCCCAGTCCATAGAACCCTGCCTGCCCCAGCGATGCCTGGCCCGTATATCCCATCAACAGGTTGAGCCCCACGACCGCGATGGTCAGAATACCAGCGCGCACCATCGTATCCATCGTCACAATGCCACTGGTCAAATCGGAAAAACGGATCCCGAACGGACGCATCGTTTCGACCAGGCCCAACACGATCAGCAGGACAGCGAAAGCAATGATACCGAGCGCGTGGCGGCCCGGTAGCCAGCCCGCATACTTCACATGAGTGTGGCTTTGCTGTGTTTCTCCCATAATCCTCAACTCTGCTACTCTTCTTCGACTCCCCCGGCCCCTCCCCCAAAAATACCGTGGGGTCTCAGCACGAGGATCAAGATCAGGATGATAAATGCGAACATGTCTTTGAAACCTGCTTTGGTGACACCTGCGCCGACATTCTCCAGGATGCCGAGCAAGATGCCCCCGGCAACGGCTCCAGGCGAGCTCACTAATCCACCCATGATCGCCGCGACGAATCCTTTCAGTCCAGGCTTGAGGCCCATGTCGTACATTGGCGTCGTCGCCGGTGCCAGCACAATGCCGGCGATGGCCCCAAGTGCAGCCGCTACGACGAAGGCAAGCAACGACATCCGTCCCGGACTCACGCCCACCAACTGTGCGGCACGCCGGTTGACTGCGCAGGCGCGAAATGCCTTCCCCAGCACGGTCCGCTCGAAGAAATACGCCAGTCCAAGCAGCACGATCAGCGTGGTCCCCCAGATCCACATGCTCTGCGCTTTAATCATCACGCCGGCGAATTGCGCGCCTTTCGGCAGATCGACGCCCCCGAATATCCAATACGTGTTGTCGCTCGTGACGATCTGCCCGAAGCGCAGTATCTGGTCACGGCTATCCAGTGTCGAAAACGCCGGTAGCTGGTATCCCCCGGCTCCCCACAGCAGCAGTGCCGCACCCCACATGATCGTGTAGACCCCGACGGTGATGATGATCAGGGTCAATTGCGGCGAATTGCGGGCCGGTGCAATGGCGACACGTTCCATCATGGCGCCGATCAGCCCGACCACGATGACTGCCAGGACGGCGGCGAGCGCCAAGCGGAGTGCCGGAGACATCCCCGCACAGAATGGCATATTGTAGAATTGGACACAAAACATCGCCCCCAGCATGACAAATCCGCCCTGGGCGAGGTTAATGATACCGGTCACATTGAAGATCGCAACGAAGCCCAGCGCAATCAGCGCATAGATCGCGCCGCCACGCAGGCCGTCGAGGATCAACTGAAGGTATTGAGGCAGGCCGAAGTTTTTTGTGCTGCCCATGTAGACGATCAAAACCAGAACCACGACGACAGCAATGCCGGAAGTTACGAGGGTCCCTGTTGTGCTGCGAAGAAAATGCCGTACGTCTTCCTGCATATTTTTCTCCGTTCATTCAGCGGATGTGGTGCGTAATACGGGTGGGCCGGTATTACAATACACGGTTCGCGCTCGGGAACGCGCAGAAACGGCCCGCTTGGGCAGGGTCAGGAGTGGTCCCGCGCTATGGCCTATGGCTTGCGCTGAACCACCCTTGACCCGTATCGAAGCTGGTGAGACAATCGCTGGTTACGGCTGCTGCCATTCCTCGGGTGGATAATATGCCCACGTACCGTCTTCAACTTTGACGAACGTCATGTCGTCGTACGCCAGCCCCATGTGATTGTCGGGCGCCATATCGAACACGCCACTGACACCGGGCCAATTCACGATACTCGTTTCGAGATAGTCACGGATCGCCGCACGACGTTCCGCGAGGGTCACTCCCTCGTCCAGAGTCGAGAGCGCCTCGACGACCATCAGGATCGAGTCGTAGGCATGCCCACCGAAGGTACTGATCTGTTCGCCACCGGTGAATTTGGTGTAGTCTTCGGTGTATTTGAGCAATACTGCCTTTTGCGGGTCGGTGTCGGGCAGCAGATCGGCGATCATCAATCTGCCGCAGGGGAAGACCACATCCTCGGCAGCATCGCCCGCCAGATCGATGTAGGCCTGATTGCAGACACCGTGACCCTGAATAACCGGAATGTTGGGAAGCGCTTCGACGGCAGCAACCGTCACCGTGGACGCCCCCGGAGGGATCGCGCCGACCACCAGCACTTCACACCCACTCGTCTGCACGCCGGTGAGTTGCGGGAACTCGGTATCGCCACCATCAAAGGTATCGATATACGCGAGCTCGATGCCCTTGGCCTCCAGTGCCTTCTTCGTCTGCGCGAGACAATCCTGTCCATAACCGGTGTTCTCGTACAGATCGCACGCCGTCTTGACGCCAATCGCGTCCAGGTAGACCGCCTGCCACTCACCGGAGTGCTGATTCTCCTGTGCTGTTTTGAAGATCCACTTCCGCGTCTCACCCGTTTCCGGGTCTTCGATGATCGCTCGCGCCGAAGCCATGGAGATCATCGGCACTTCGTTTTCGGATGCGATCGGCATCATGGCCATGCTATTGCCACTCGTCGTGCCGCACACCAACACGTCGACCTCATCCTCGGTGATGAGCCGGTTGGCAACGCTCGCCGCAGTATCGGGATTGCTTTCGGTATCGTAAATGATGATCTTGAGTTCGTGGTGGACACCGTCCGGTCCAACGATGCCGTCCGCAAACTGCTCCTGCAACATCTGAGCCGTATTGCGTTCGGGCAGGCCCAGGCTCGAGCTCGGTCCGGTGATCGCTGCACAGAAACCGATCGTGTAAGGTTCGCCTTCCTTTGCTGCGGCTGCGGAAACCGGTGATGCGGAAAACGTTAACGCACCTGGCTCTGCCATCGCCCGTGGCACGCCCCCTACCACGAGCAACCCGGTGACAGTCAACAGGACAGTGACTACTGCTATCCAACGCGCGTTCATTTTTCCCTCCCTAGCTGTGACTCTCGGATACTATCAGCGGATCGGTGCTGCAAGGTCTTCTGCAAACGTAGCAGCGTTGCCCGTCAAGAGAGTCGCCATCGCGACAGGACCTCTCCTCACAGGTTGGATGCTAACCCGGTATACACCACCTCCCTTCCGTTGACGGGCCTCACGGAGACAGAGCAAAGGACAAATCGCCCCGCGTGTTGGACCCCGCGTGTACGCGACAAGACAGGCCGGAAACCTGACAACAAACCACTCGAACAGGCTAATCGGGTGGTCGGTCTGGTACGAGATTGGTATAACTATGTATATCAAGAGGTATTCCCATCGCCATAGAGGGGAAAAACACGCTTTCGCAACGCTACAAAATTATACACGATTCGCCAGGATAGCACAAGTGAGGAATTGACAGACCATCAGATCTAAAGCATAATACTTCAACTTTTTCGACAGGGGTGACGGAATACTCACGCACAGGAGGGGAACTGTTATGCACACGGCCGAACGGATCATGCTGTTCAGAGAATCCGTCATCCGGGAGATGACCCGGATGGCGATGCAGTTCGATGCAATCAATCTCAGCCAGGGATTCCCGGACTTTGATCCGCCCGAGCAACTCAAAGAAGCCGCCGCCCGGGCGATTATGGACGGCAACAACCAGTATTCCCCCACCTGGGGTTACCCACCACTGCGGGAGGCGTTGGCTGAGCGTTTCACGCGGCGTTTGGGCTGGCAGGTAGACCCCTCCGCGAACGTGACGGTAACCTGTGGCGTGACTGAAGCTGTAAACTCCGCGATGCTTTCGATCCTCAATCCCGGCGATGAGATTGTGATCATCGAACCGGCGCACGAAAACTTCATCCCATCCGCCATCTTCGCCGGTGCGACTCCGGTTGCTGTGCCGCTCGAAGCGCCCGGATACCGGCTCGATCCCGAACGGTTGGAGAGAGCAGTCAGTCCCAGGACCAAAGCACTGCTATTGAACACGCCGCACAACCCCACCGGCCGCGTGTTCGACGCCGAGGAAATGCAGGGACTGATCGACGTCGTGCTGAAACACAATCTCGTGGTCATTACCGACGAGATCTACGATCACATTCTGTACGATGGACGCAAACACGTCTCTCCGGGCAGCCTGGAGGGACTGGTGGAACGGACGATCACCATCAGCGGCTTGAGCAAAACGTATGCCATCACCGGTTGGCGGTTGGGTTTTGCGATCGCGCCCACACCGTTGGCGAAAGCACTGCGCCCGGTACACGACTTCCTGACGGTATGTGCACCCACCCCACTACAGGTAGCGGCTGTCACGGGGCTCAACCTGCCGCAGGAATACTACGACGGTATGCTGGCCGATTACCACCGGCGGCGCGATGTCATGATGGGCATTTTGGAAGAAATTGGCTTCGAGGCGATGCCCCCGGAGGGTGCGTATTACGTACTCGCGGATTACATCCATTCGCCGTTCCCCCAGGCCGAATGGGACTCCATGCGCTTTGCGAAATGGATGGTCCAGGAGATCGGCATTGCCGTCGTGCCTGGCACAGTTTTTTACTCACTGCCGGGCTACGGCGAGCACAGCGTGCGCTTCGCTTTCCCAAAGCGGTTGGAGACGCTGCAAGCCGCCGGCGATGTCATCAGGCAATTGCACGTATCCTGATCGGATCACAGAGAGTCTCAGGACGACTGTACGTACAGTCGTCCTGAGACTCTCTTTTGTTTTGGGTTGTTTTTGATTGTCAAGGGCCGTAGCGGCTCCCGTCCGCCCGTTCATTCCGGATGCCAGGGCTGTACGACGAACCACGCGTCGTTCACACCCTGCCCGGTCGTGTCACCTGGCGTCTGGTCCTTGATCCAGCCATAGAGCGGCCAACCGTTGTACGTCACCTGCTGGATGCCATCGTTGCGCTGGATCAGGCCGAGCAATCCGGTGGCGCCAAGACCTGCACTTGGGACGCTGGCGGCTTCGACCGTCAGCGGTGGCCAGTTGACCGCACACTGGCCGGAACAGTTGCTCTGGTCCGGCTCATCCTTGGTGAACAGGTACAGCGTCATCCCGCGGGCGTCGACCAGGAACTGGCCGAGCGCAGCGCTACCACCTA
>ENA-OSEO01003541-OSEO01003541.1-sediment-metagenome-genome-assembly--contig:-NODE-3541-length-18266-cov-4.140744_pt1 | contig 18266 bp, 15 predicted proteins | sample MGYA00237883_ERZ534232 | MGnify/ENA metagenome assembly ERZ534232
TCCATTCTGGTTGTTACAATCTCGTCACCAGGCTTAAACATTCTAGATAAAGCCCATGTAAGTTTGTATATCAACTCCGTGGAATTTGGCCCTGTAACAATGTTCTGCCATCCATCGGCATTTATAAATTCAGCGACATCGGCTCTAGCTTCCTTTTCCAGTATTGTGGTTTCTACACTGGTTTTGAAGTATCCACCCTCGTTTGCATTCTTATAGGTTAGATAATAAACTAATGCATCCAATGCTTTTTTTGGAACCTGCCCCCCGCCTGCGCCATCAAAATAGATTCTTTCCTTTCCATCATCTTTTACATGCAATGCTGGAAAATGCTCCCTAACCGGGGTTAAATCAATCTTACTCATTCTATAACTCCTACCAAATCGATATTTAACAGCATCTAATTGTACTGTCCATGATCTTTTGCAATGATTTTGCGACAATTATTAAAGAAAACTATTAACAATGCTTGAACATTATCAGAACTTTTCCAGCCGTCCTTTCCTGTCTATATATTTTGGAAATTGTGTATAACAGGTAACATCGTAGAAGGCATCACCGTCTTGACCTATCCGGTTATTTGCTGCTGCACTTAACAGCATGGCTACATCATCAAAGGAAATATCGAGTCTTTCATATAAAAAATCCGCCATTCTTTTTGACGATATCTTTGTAGCTTCCATCAGTGTCGGTGCATTTCCCAGGGTGTACCAGTGATCCTTGCTTTCTATAACCACATAAGCCAGGGATCTGTTTTTTATAATCTCCTTGATCTTTATAGTAATCTCCGCTCCGCATTCCACACCGCAATAGATCTCTCCCTCTCCCATATTTGCATGAACGTCACCCATCTGGAGTAATCCCCCCTCCACAAACACAGGAAGGTAAATTGTTGTGCCTGCGCATATTTCAGGGCAATCAAAATTTCCGCAATGGTTTCCGGGTAAAAGCGTAGGGATTCTACCCTGCGGGGTTGTTCCAATTGTTCCGATATGAGGTTTGTTTTTAATCACCAAGTCGTTGTTAAAATAGGTAAACCCATTTTCTATTTTAACAATTTTTGTATAAGGAGCGTCTGCATACTGTTTCAACTTGCCCTCATTCTTGACCTTGGTTAAGATACCTCGGTTATCACATTCTATATTTAGAATCTCTACCGCAATAATATCACCAGTCGAGGCACCATTTATGTATATAGGCCCGGTATTAGGGAGTTTGGCATCCTCAGGCAATCCATATTCACCCTCACCTTTTATTTTTTCACACCAGCAATCATAGGTCTCTAAAATCAACTCTTCTCCCACATCAACATGAGCTACAGGTTTGTTCTTTTGATCGAAATAACAGCAGCTCTGTTCTTTACTTATTTTTTTCAAGTCTAACCTCCAAATTATTATTTTATATGTTCCCACATATATCGATTATTGTTGCTCCGATTACCTTGACTGTATCAATCAAGGAATCAATTTCTACATACTCGTCATAACCATGCAAACCATCTCCAGTGGGGCCGTAAATGACTGGCGCAATTTTTTTCTCTGCGTAACGAGAACCATCAGAAAAAGCCTCAAAACATTTGATCTCCGGTTTCTTTTTCAATAACTCTGTATGATTAGCCGCAAGAGACTCAACTAAAGGATGATCTTCCGGTGTATTAACAGGAGGTAAACTTACACCCCTGTAACCCCACTGTATTTTTATTGGATTATCCCTTAGCCAGCTATCAGTCTGACAAAAGTGATATACAAAATCCTCGAATTCTGACTTTACAGTCTCTATATTTTCATTCGGCAGATATTCATAATCCAGGTCTATAGTTACCAAATCCGGTATTATAGCAGGATTTGTTAACACCGCAGGATTCCCATATCTATCTTTTCCTGCTCCACCTAAAATTACTCCGGGATTTATTGTATTCAGGCCAGGAGCAGCAAGGGGGTGTGAATAATTTCTACATCGGGAGGCTTCAAATTCCTTAAGTGCAACCAGAAACCGAACCGCCAAGTCGATCGCATTCACGCTAGCTACCGGTTTATCCGCCTTAAGACTCTGCGGCCATATCTCATTAAACCGCCATCCGGCATGTCCGGAACGTCCGTTTATTGTTGCCCTTACCCATTCAAGCCCACCCTCTGCGGGTTGTACTGTTCCATTTGTCGGTTCAGCTATAATTACAGATTGCCCCACATGGCCTTTATTAAGTGCATCAATAACTCCCGACTGTCCTGCTTCTTCATCTACCAGACTATGTAAGGCAATTCCTTTTGCCAGAGTTATTCCGGCCTTCTTCAGATAATACAAAGAGGCAACACAACAGGCTAATCCGCCCTTCATATCCATTGCCCCGCGACCATAGATCCTGTTATTTTTAACCACAGCACCATAAGGATCCATTGACCATTTCCCATGGTCTCCCTCAGGCACAACATCAATATGACCGTATAAAATTAGCACAGGTATTTTATTGCAGTCATTATAGGCCACCAAATTAGGACTATTTACCCCAACGTCCCAAAGCTCTGTTTTTAATCCTATACTTTTCAAGATCTTACCCAGCAGTTCCTGTGCATCTCTCTCTCTGTTAAGATTTTTATCTTCAACATACTGCGAATTAACTGTAGGTATTCTTACCAGATCTTTAGTAAGGGAAATTACGAATTCCAGTTCCGAATCAATTGTATCCCACAGCCTTTTTTTGCAGTTATCCATTTACCTCTTTCCCTCTGAACAGATTGGATATCTTTTTTATAGGAATCTTGCCAACCAGGCTGTATAAGCCTCCCGGTGAGAATTTCATTACCATCAGCATTAATACTGCAACAAATATAAAACGTACTTCCTCTAACCCTTTTATGCCTGCTAATACTTCATTTGCAAAGGTTATACCTATCGCTGCCATAACGGGACCCCATACTGTTCCTACTCCACCAATGAGTATCATCGACATTGCTAATGTCATGGGGTTAAAGCTGAAAACTTCAGGCGAAGCTACTCTAAAATAAACTGCATAAAAACCACCTGCCACTCCAGTAAAAATAGAGCTGGCAATTAAAGATAGAAATCTCTGCTTGGCCAACGAGACGCCTCTTGATACAGCATAATCCTCATTGTCCCTTATTGCTTTAAGGGATTTGCCAAAAGGAGATTTCCCCAATACTTCAACAAAAAGTATTGATATCGCCAAGAATAAGAGCGAAATGTAGTAATAACCAAATTTATAATCCTTAATAAAACTGTACCCTGCAATTTCAAGGTTTGGAATCTTAACCATCCCCAAAGCGCCACCGGTAATATTTACCTGGCTGTAAACCAGCTGCAATAGTAGCTGCCCGAAAGAGAAGGTAACCAAAATTACATATATTCCCTTTAATCTAATTATAGGAGCAGACAGTATTGCAGCAGCAACTGCAGCAATAATACCGCTCAACAGTATTGCAATAGCAGGATCAACATTGAAAGTTTTAACTAATATTCCGCAACCATACACTCCGATGCCAAAGAATGCCATATGCGCAAAATTAAGTATTCCGCAAAAACCAAGACTGATATCCCAACTTACTACTACAATTCCGTATATGTATGAAACTATAAACAAATGACGAATATAACTGTCTTTTACTACTATTGGAACTAAAACAGCCAAAATAGAAATTATCAAAATAGTGATACTCTTTTTATTTAACTTCAAGTTCATCATTTGCTCCCAAATAAGCCCGTCGGCCTAAAGATCAATACAACAATAAGCAGTAAAAACAGGATAGACGGAGTCCAGTACATTCCAACAAATTGGACTAGTATTGCCTCAAGCATTCCAAGAATAAAAGCTGCCCCTGTGGTAGCACCCAAACTTCCTAAACCTCCAAAGATGATCACAGTCATCGCTTTTAAAAGAGGCTCCGCTCCCATGGTGGGAAGAACAAATCTTATTCCCCCCAACAGAACTCCGGACAAACCCGCTAAACCGGTCGAAATTGCAAAAACAAGAAGATAGGTTTTTGGTACATTTATACCAATAAGGTGTGCCATCTCCTGGTTCTGTCCAACGGCTCTCATACTTCTTCCAGTTTGTGTACTGGCCATGAATCTCCAAAGAAACAATAGAATTAATGGAGAGATTATTATTATCAATCCCTCATGAGCTGAAATTACCGCACCGAAAACATTGATTTCTCCTCCGATTATTCTTGGTAATAATTTCAGCCGCGATCCCCATATAATCTGAATACCTTTTTCAATAATGATCATTGATGTTAATGTAGTCATACATGAAAGAAGCAACAGATCTCGATTTCCATAAAAGGAACGAACTAAAAATCTTTCTACAATAGCTCCAATTAACGCTGCCGCCACAATACCGATTACAGCAGCAGGCAATAAACTGAAACCAAGTTTTTCGATTACTGTCCAGGTTACAACAGCCCCAAAGGCCATTAATGGACCGTGAGAGTAGTTAAAAACACCTAAGGCAGTCCATATCAAGCTAAGGCCGCTGGCCATTAAGGCATACAAAGCTCCTAATACAAGTCCGGATACAATCGTAATAACTACTATTTCCATTTCTACTCCACTTTGCCGAAATAAATATCCATTATTTCCCTATGTGCCAGCTTATTGGATTTATCCATCTCACGAACTACCTCACCTTGTTCAATAAGGTACAATCGATCTACCAAACTCAATAAGAATCCAACATCCTGTTCAACAATCAACAGGGGTATTCCTGTGGCCTTTATCCCGGCAATAGCATTACAGACTTCTTCTTTTAAAAGAGGTGACAATCCTAAAGTAGGCTCATCCAGCATAAGAACCTCAGGAGAACACATCAAAGCTGCTGCGATAGATAACATCTGCCTTTCTCCGCCAGATAAGGTTTTGGCTAATTGTTTTTTCCGTTCTGCCAATCTTGGGAACAAAGTATAAACCTTCTCAAAATTACGGGTTTTATTCTCCTTTGCTCGTTTAGTGAAAGCAGAAAGTTCCAGTATTTCACCAACACCCATGGCGCTGAAGAGCGTGTTCCCCTGAGGTGAATGAACAAGTCCCATCTTAACAATCTTGTAAGGCTTAACAGAAGAAAGATCCACCTCATTAAAATACACATGGCCCTGTCTCGGTTTTATTAATCCAGAAATGGCATGAAGCAGAGTGGTTTTCCCATGACCATTTGGCCCAAATAGACCAATAGATTCCTTTTTATCCAGATGGATTGAAACACCGCGAAGAATAGTAACTGCTCCATATCCAGCCACAATATCTTTAACATCAAGTAAATAGCTCATACTTTTCTGCTCCCAATGTAGGCTTCCACTACTTGATTGTTTTTTATAACCTCTTCAGGATGACCCTCAACAAGAACTGAACCTTCATTTAATACCATTAAACGCTGAGAAACTGAGAGTAGAAGACTCAAAACGTGCTCTATAATAACTATTGTTATTCCATTTTTATTTATAGTGATCAGAAGATTTTCCAGTTCAGCAGTTTCTGGCCTACTCAAACCAGAAGCAGGTTCGTCTAGCATAAGAACTTTTGGTTTTGAAACTAAGGCCGACGCGATCATTAACTGTTTTCTTTCATAAACAGATAGTTCAGAACTGCGCATCTCGCGTCTAGCCTTAGGGAAGAGAACCAGATCTAAAGTTTCCTGAACATGCTTTACACATTCATTCCTGGTGCAATCTCCATTATAGACCGCACCAACAAGTACAGTCTCGTTAGCATCCAAGCCTGCAAAGTCCGTATCTTTTTGAAATGTTCTGCATAATCCGGCTCTCGAGATCCGGTGCGCTGGCCATCGTTCTATGCGACTGCCATCAAACCAAACTTCTCCAGAAGTCGGTTTATACGGTATTCCGGTAATCAAGTTAAATAGAGTACTCTTTCCCGAACCATTCGGACCAGCGACACCAAAAATCTCGCCGGGACTTACTGTAAAGCTGACATTGTTCACCGCAATAAGTCCGCCAAAAGTCTTTATTGCATTTTTAACTTCAAGAATTGGCTTGTCCATTTATACTTCACTTCATCCATGGTGGTTGAATAAATTTTCCATCAGCATACTGTGACGGATAAAATAAAATTCTTTTACCATCCTGTATCTGGAAAAACTGGATAGGGATAGCATCATTACCTTGTACTGCCAAATGCGTAGTCTGATCAAAATATAACCGCCCCATGGCTGTCTGTTTATCAATTTGGCCGATAGCCTTCCCTACTGCCAATCTATCATAGGGATCGCCAACCTTTCTTAAGGCATCCGCATAGAGCATCATCCTCTCGTAACCAGCAACACCTTGCATTCCCGTTTCTACGCCGTATTTATCTTTATACCTTTTCAGTAATTCGGCAGCCCGGGGGTTACTTGGAGTATCCAGAATACCACCCAAGAGACTGTAAATAACACCAGTTGATTTCCCTTTTGTTAAATCTACGAACTCTGGTACGGAGGGAGCATACTGTATAAAAAGCAGACTGTTAGTGGGGTTTTCCAGGAATTGAAGCATAAAGGTTGCCTCATTCCCAACCTGATAGTCTGTATTCACAACAATGGCTGGAGGATTAGCTCTCACCTTGCCCAAGAATCCCCTAAAATCATTTACTTCGCCGAAGGGGATGATATCATAGTTACTTACCTGCCAACCATCCGCTGTAAAAGATTTAGCTAAACCCTCAGCGATTCCCTGACAATATCCTGCATCATCTGGTGTAATAATAGCTATCTTTTTATTGGGAAGTCTTAAAAGACCTTCATCTACCAATCCTTTTACTACAGGAACCAATTCTGTGTTATAAGCATCATAAATTGGAGCTGTGGACCAGACAGTCATATATTTACCTGGATCCGGACTGATAATGTCCTTTGTCTGCTGGGAATTGGATCCTATGATATAAGGCATATCCTGTTCCGCCATCATCTCTATTTCAAAATTCGATGGTGCAGCTTGATTGCAGATAACACCAACTACATCCCGATCCCCGAAAAAACGTTCGACTACCGTGGCAACCACATCCGCAGTGGAATTTTGCACATCGCCGGTTACCATTTTGAATTTGTATCCTGCGATTCCGCCAGCGGCATTAAGCTCATCAATAGCCATCTGAACACCATTAACCAATTCCACACCCTCTGCCACAGAAACTGTTCCGGTTAAGGAAGCCAAAACACCTATTTTTACAAATTTCTCGGCTCCACCTTCTTCTCCTGATTTTTCAGAAGAACCACCCGCAAAGAGCGGAATGACTAAAAGGCAAATAATAGCAACAAGCAAAATCCTTTTCTTCATAACCCTTTCTCCTTTGTCCTGATGTGATAATATAAAACGTACTATAACATGGTTATACGACTAAATCAACCTTTATTTTGATTATTTTTTGCGAATTTCGTATTTAATCATTCTATCAGTACGATAATTTTGTGTATCTAATCACCCCTTGAAAGACCCTTTTAACGGTTTACTGTTTCTGCCAGGGACTCTTATCCATCTTATCTTTTAAACTGGTTGACATTGGGCTATTTTCAAGGTATTGATTCAAAATCATTAACACAGAGGAACTTTACTCTATTCATTTTTTCTAAGATAGATATGGTATTAATAATTAAAAATATAATAGGTGATTCTTGATTGATGATATTATTGGTACTTTTATAGAATGATAAAAAATATACAGAAAAATATGTATTAAAATTTTATATACCCAGCTATAATTTATTTAGTGTTATAATATTGATTAAAACAAACGAAGGAAAGCTGCAGATGGAACAACCTGACGAGATCGACTGGAAGATTATAAGAATATTGCGTAATGGTAACAAAAGCAACAATTCGATTGCCCGAACGCTAGGTATTTCTGAGGGAACGGTTCGGAAAAGGATCAAGCGCTTAAAAGATGCTAAGATAATTGATGTTCGCGGACTTATCAATCCAAGCATTCTCGATGACTATCAAATATTTGTTGTCTGTGTGAATATCTCAGATTCCAAACGCTTATTAAACATTGCTGATGAAATAGCTGATCTAGAGAATGTTCTCAATGTTTCGGTTATCTCTGGACGATATAACCTCTTTGTTGAAGTCTTGATTACAGAAAATTACGGGATAGTTGATTTTATAACTCAACAGTTAAGCAAGGTAGAGGGTATCTCTAAAATTGAAACCTTTCTGGTCTTAAGCAGCTGTAATAAGTTTATCTAGATTATAACATGAATCCTGATCCGATAAACCTAGGGATTATAACCTCGGAAAGGATGATTGTTAGTATTTTATTGATTATCCCCTACCAGATGTCTTCAACCCTTCATACATTTCCAATATCTCCCGGTAGCGGAAGCAGGAAACAAGGTGATCATTGACAATTCCCACCGCCTGCAGGTGGGAGTAGATTACAATTGGGCCGAGGAAACGGAATCCTCTTTTAACCATGTCCTTGCTCACTCGCTCGGAAAGGTCTGTACGGGCAGGAAGATCCGCCAGGCTTGTCCAGGTGTTTACAACCGGTTTGTGGTTAACAAAGCCCCAGATATAATCCGTAAAACTCCCGAACTCCTTCTGTACCGCAAGAAACTGCTGCGCATTATTTACTGCAGCCTCTATCTTTTTCCGGTTCCTTATAATTCCCGGATTCTGCAAAAGTTCTTCTATTTTATCCTTTCCGTACTCCGCCACTTTTACCGGATCGAATTCCGCAAAGGCAGCCCGGTAATTCTCTCTCTTTTTTAGGACGGTGCTCCAACTTAGCCCCGCCTGGGCCGATTCCAGCACCAGGAATTCAAACTGTTTTTTATCTTCCAGCACCGGTACTCCCCACTCCTCATCATGGTAGCGGAGATTGATTTCATCCTTTGCCCAGGGACATCGGTTCATAGCGTAACCTCTTTATTAAAAGAATTTTCAACGCCAAACTAACACTGAATAAGAGGCGAATTTAAAATCATTATAAATTATATTTTCTGTTCTTTCAAAACGGTCAAGGCTTTTCGGTTTTTCTTTTCTATCTATAATTAGTATCTATATATAATTTTTATAAACAGCTATTAATTATTGTTTAAATTTCAGCAATGGCTTTCAATTATTGATAAAATGACCTAAAAATAAAATAAAAACGTTGACAAAGCAATCCCTATTTATCAACAATTGATATAAAGGCGTTGCTTTTTTTCAAAGGATTATATCCATTCTAAATTTCATTAAAAAAATAAATAATCTAACCTATTAAAAAACCTTCTTGGGATATTAATCCATTCAAATCTATCATTGTAAGGAGGTTTTGTGAGCGTACTATTCAAGTCTTTTTATTATCAAGCTTTAGTAATTAAGGAGTGGGATTTATGAGAAAACATGTTTTATTATTTTTACTGACCTTTTTTTTAATCTTTATTATCCTGGGATGCGGATCAAAATCAAAAGATACGGAAACAGCCGATACAGCGAAACCGGAACAGGTTGTTCAGAAATTGCCGGACAGAATAACCATAACAACAGCAACCTCCGGAGGTTCCTTCTATGCTCAGGGCATTGCCTTAGCGCAGGTATGGATTGAAAGCCTAGGAATTAATAGCTCCTCCCAGGGTTCAAATGGTTCTGCAGAGAATGTGGATATTCTTGCCCGGGGAGAAGCGCAAGTTGCTTTCATGCAAAACGATGTAGCTATGTATGCTTATAGAGGCCAAAAAGCCTTTGAAACCAGAAAACTTGAAGATCTTAGAGTAATGGCACCCTTAGGACTAACCCATTATCATATTTTAGTTGATTCAAACTCTAATATAACAAAAATTGAAGATTTAAGAGGAAAGAGGGTTGGAATCGGCCGTCCCAACAGCGGGCAGGCTTCTTCGAGTCTTGCAATACTCGGTTCCTTCGGTATTGATGTAGAAAAGGATATTAAGGCGGAATGGATAGGCGCACAGGAATGTGCAGATGCATTAAGAGACAGGAAGGTTGATGCGGCTATAATTGTAGGCGCGGCACCAGTTGGTTCGGTTACAGATCTATTAATGTCAACAAAGCATGTTAAGCTTTTAGAAATATCAGAAGCAGAAGCTGCTCGAATAAATACTGCTGAACCCTGGATATTTCCTATGAAGATAAAACCCAATTTATATCCCAACCAGGATAGAGAATTCGGCCTTGTTTGTCATTTACCCTTTCTTGTAACCAGAGCAAGCCTGCTTGACGAGTATACAGTTTATAAGCTTCTGGAAGCTATGTACGCTAATGTAGAAAAACTAGGACAGGCTCATGCTGGTTTTAAAGATCCTGCCTTCCAGGATTCTAGCCTTTTAGAAAAAATACCCGCCCCTTTACACGATGGAGCAAAAAAATACTTTACAGAAAAAGGGTTATTAAAATTATAAGTACATAAAATAATAGCGCTATTATGAAACATAATAGCGCTTCTTATCAATTCTACCCAGAGGTGTGCAGATGGAAGAAAATAGCAATCCAATTATAAAGAATAATAAAACAGATCCATCCGGTTTTGAGGTTAATGAAGAAGTAGCGGAATTGCAAAAGAAGGGAGAAGAATTAGTAGAAAAGGCTGAAGGATCCACAAGAAAAAATATTGGATCTCTGGAGATTATAATATCCATTATTGCAGTTCTATTTACAGTTTTTCAAATCTATGCCAACGGCCCAGGCTTGGTTCAATCCATGAAGCATGGCGGTATTTTCTTGGCCTTTGTTTTAGCATTGATTTTTCTTCTTTATCCTCCTACAAAAAAACATACCAAAGGGAAAATAATCTGGTTTGATTATATATTAGCAGCTCTTGGTATTTTCTGTGGTTTTTATATTGTTTTTGCTTTTAATGCCTTTAATGCCAGGTTTATGGTTCCTACAACCTTTGACCTTATTGTTGGTGGTTTGGCAATCCTTTTAGTTTTTGAGGCAACAAGAAGAACCTGCGGTATTTGGCTTGTGATAATCCCTGTAATTTTCCTGCTTTATGCATTTCTAGGAAAGTATATTCAAGGCCCTTTTGGGCATGGAGGATTTTCCCTTTCTAGGATTATTGTAAGGATGTATTTTGTGGAAGAAGGATTATTCGGATCCACTCAAAGGGTTGCTGCTACCTATATATTTATGTTTATTCTATTTGGAGCTTTCCTTGGTATAAGCGGGGTTGGGAAATTTATAAATGATTTGGCTTTCGCATTATCCGGTAAATCTACCGGTGGTCCGGCAAAAATAGCTGTTATTGCAAGCGGCATTATGGGTACTGTAAGCGGAAGCGCTGCGGGCAATGTTGCAACTACGGGGGCTTTTACGATTCCACTTATGAAGAGAACAGGTTTTACCCCTGCTTTTTCAGGAGCAGTAGAGGCAGTAGCATCTACCGGCGGCCAAATAATGCCGCCCATCATGGGTTCTGCAGCCTTCCTTGTGGCTGAATTTTTGGGTGTCTCTTACAGTAAAGTAATGCTGGCAGCCATAATCCCAGCTCTTTTATATTATCTTTCAGTTTATGCGGTCGTTCATTTTGAATCAGCGAAACTGAACTTAACAAAATTACCGCAAAACATGATACCAAAATGGCGTGACGTTTTATCAAGGGTACACCTGGTTCTTCCCCTTATAGTTGTTATCTATATTCTGTTAAGCGGCCGCACCCCGCTTTCGGCATCCTTTATTGCGATAATTTCTACTATTATAGTTAGCTGGATTAGAAAAGATACACGGATGGGAGTAAAAAAGATTCTAAAGGCAATGGAAAATGGAGCCAAAGGTTCCTTAAGTGTTGCCATTGCCTGTACTGTTGCGGGATTGATAGTAGGAGTAATGACAATTACAGGACTGGGTCAGGTGTTTACATATAACATGGTAAGATTGTCCCAGGGTTATATATTTTTTGCACTACTCTTAACAGCTCTAGGTTGTATTATTTTAAGCATGGGTTTGCCTTCCGCTGCTGCCTATGTAGTAGTGGCTACTGTTGCAGCCCCTGCAATTATCCAATTGGGAATAGCTCCCATGGCTGCACATATGTTTGTTCTTTATTTTGCAATAATCTCAAACATCACGCCCCCTGTAGCTTTGGCATCCTATACCGCGGCGGGCTTGGCTGGCGCAAACCCTACAGAAGTAGGTTGGAAGGCTATGAAACTTGCCCTGGCAGGTTTTATAATTCCCTTTATGTTTGCCTTTGCCCCGCAATTAATTTTAGTTGATTTTAAATTCCCGGCAATAATTATCAATATTTTAACAGCCTGTATCGGTGTTCTAGCCCTGGCTGCTGCGACAAGCTCCTACAAACTATTTCGAAGGGTCAATACACCGGAGCGCTTATTATTCTTTGCAGGCGCATTAACCTTAATTCATCCCTCGATAATGTCGGATATAATTGGCGTTGGTTTGCTTATTCTTGCATTATTTGGTAATAAAATTATTCATCGTAAGGAAACCATTAAAAGCGCCAAGAACGGTAAAACTTAATGCAAGGTACAGTATAATTAAAGGAGATTCCATTTTACATGGCAGAGAAAAACAAGGATCCTATCTACACAACCTGTTTGTGCAATTGCGGCAGCAGCAGCCAGTGTATATTTAAGGTGCATGTCAAGGATAATAAAATACTAGCGGTTGAACCTGATGACCGCTATAATACCTCGATAGGCAGAGAGGATGAGGTTTTATCGGAAGAGGATCTGCTTAAGGTTAAACTGCAACGGAGGCCCTGTACAAGAGGTTTGGTTTTTCATAGATACCTTTACCAGGAGAATAGAATACTTCATCCCTTAAAACGCGTACCAGGAACAGAAAGGGGCGAGGGAAAGTATCAAAGGATCTCTTGGGAAGAAGCACTGGAGACAATTTCCACTAAAATGCTGGAAACTCGCAGGCTCTATGGACCTTATTCCATAATGACTCCATACTGCCCGAACTCAATGGTAGAAAGGCTTTTTTCTCTTTGGGGAGCTGGAGTGGATGGCTGGGGATGGAGCTCTTATGACTCTGCCCGGCTCATGTGCCATCTTATCGCCGGGGAACGGGGCTGGAATTATCCGAAATATGCTTCCGGTTCAGCCTCTGATATGCTGGCGAATTCAAAGATAATTATTCTGTGGGGTCATGACCCAACCATGGGTTCTCAGGGGCCGGGGTATCAATTTGCCTATTACTTAAAATTGGCAAAGGAAAGAGGAAAGAAGATTATAATCTTTGATCCTCGGTATACTCCCGCTGCAGAGGTATTAGCAGATCAGTGGATTCCTATAAAACCCGGAACCGACAGTTCCATGTTTATGGCCCTGGCATATATCCTTTTTACTAACAACACCTGGGATAGAGATTTTGTAAATAAATATGTTGAACCGGAGGGATTTGAATACTGGCGTAGACTTGTTTTAGGAGAGTCGGATGGAATTCCGAAAACCCCGGAATGGGCAGAAAATCAGTGTGCTGTTCCAAAGGAGACAATCAGAGACTTGGGTATTCTCCTTGGCAAAGTTAAGCCGGCATGGTTGTGGTGTCATTGGGGAGTAAGCAGAAAAAGTCGTGGCGAAAACACCGTAAGAAATTTTGCTGCACTCCAGGCCATGCTGGGATACTGGGGAACCCCTGGAGCAGGTCCGGTTTTTCATTCTGGCCCCTTAAGAGATGTTCCCTTCAAGGCACCCCTTGGCGAAGAAGGAGATTATAAAGTACCAAAATTATACAGAAGTCATAAATTTGCCCAGGCTATTTTATTACTGGATAAGGTAAGAAAGGGAGAACTAAAAGAAGAGGATTATATCCGCCTAGTCGGATGGCGGGCAGACAGTTCAATATTAAAAGAATTCAATCCTAGAATCCTTTTTTGGGGCGGACACACCCCTTTCGGATCAAATCATCTTGTAACAGCTTGTGAATCATCCAATTATCAAATTCCGGCAATGATGAAAATGGATTTTATTGTAAATATGCATAACAGGTTCACTCCTACGGTAAAATATGCAGATATTATTCTTCCGGCCTTGGATTACATGTGGGAGGAAAAGAACATTACAAAAACACAATACGGTGGATTTGACGCAATTAATTTCTGTGCAGGAGTAGTAGAACCGCCAGGAGAAGTAAAACCTATGGTATGGGTATATACCAAACTTGCAGAAAAGCTGGGAATAGATCCAAAGAGGTTTTTCAGCTACTATACAACCGATGACAACTGGAATACCGATTGGGAAAATTATCTAAAGAAAGGGTATGAGTTAACAACGGAGTATTATAAGAAGAAAAATATAAGTATTCCTTCCTGGGAAGAGTTTACTAAAGGAAAATTTATAAATTGCGATGAATTAGATCCCCGCCCCTATACTGGGTATGATGACCAAATGATTCAGGGAAAGCCCTTCAGAACCGAGTCCGGAAAAATTGAATTATTCAGTTTTTATATGGCCAGGGCTGAGAATAAAGGCAAAAGGGAGCATTACGATAAAATTGGGCAGATCTATGATAATCTTCCCACCGATTGGGGCGACTTAACACCTTATCCTGTCTGGCTTCCGGCAGAGAAGGGTATACAGGATCCAAAGTATCCTAAATACCCTCTTACCCTTTTATCACCCCATGGCAGATACAGAGTACACTCCCTTTTCTGGGAACATCCCTGGTTAAGAAACCAGGTTTACAGACACAGGGTTTGGATTAATGTTGCGGATGCAAAGGGCAGAGGAATTAAGGATGATGATCTGGTTTTGGTTTACAATGATAGAGGAAAGGTTTTAATGCCCGCCTATGTGACTGGAAGAATAATGCCAGGCCTAGCGGTTATAAGACACGGAGGTAATTACCAGCCCGATGATAAGGGTATTGATCACGGAGCTACTCCTTCCACGCTTCTGGGCGGAGATGAAAAGAGTTCTGTCACACCGGCATCGGCATCTACGAGAATACAGATAGAAAAATATACCCAAAGGAATTAAATATGGCTCAATACGGATTTTTTATCGATCAAAGCAGATGTACAGGCTGCAACTCCTGTACCGTCTCCTGTGCACAGTGGCATAACATACTTCCAGGCCCTGTTAAATGGATGAGGGTATATCAATGGGAAAAAGGAACCTTTCCTAACACACGATTACATATCCTCCCTGTAAATTGCTATCATTGTGAAAATGCTGTTTGTATTAAAGCCTGCCCTAACAAAGCGATATATAAAGAAGATACCTTTGGGGCTGTGTTAGTGGACCAAGACAAATGTAAAGGAGAAAGAAAGTGTTGGCTGGTTTGTCCCTATGGGGCTCCTCAATATGCCTCCGATGATCTGGGTGAGACAATGTCCAAATGCAACATGTGTATTGACCGTCTGACCGAAGGATTAAAACCAATTTGTGTACTGAGCTGTTCCATGCGGGCCCTTGAGTTCGGCCCTTTATCGGACCTTCAAAAGAAATATGGGAATATACGAAGACTTGAGGATATGCCTTCGGATAAAATCACTAACCCATCTGTTGTGTTCAAACCCTCCTCTTCTAAAAGCGAGGTACTGACCTATGACAGCAAAAGGGCCTTGGAATTATGGAGAAAAAGGAACCCGGATGGCGGTGAGGATACACTGATCTCCGACTTTACAGATATCACAAATCCTCCAGAGGAGATAATAGGAAGAAATCGTCTTGTTTTAAAAACAAAAACTGTAAAGGAAAAAATATATTACACTACCGATGATGAGTAGGAAATAGTAACTAAGGTTAGGTACATTATGAAAGATCTAAGAGAATTTTTATCTGCCCTGGAAGCCAGAAAGGACATCAAAACTGTTTTAAATGCGGATCCCAACCTTGAGATGGGATACCTTACCGAGCTTCAATCCTCAAGACCGGAACAGCCGGCTCTTCTTTTTGACGAAATCCTTAATTTCCCCAAAGGCTTCCGAGTCCTTGTAAATGCCTTAAACACGGAAGCAAGGTTTGCTTTGGCCCACGGATTACCTTTAGAATTAAAAGGAATGCAGTTGGTTAAAGCCTGGAAAGAAAGACTAAACCAGAAGTTTCAACCCCTTCCTCCTGAATATATCCCAAAGGGAACAGTGGAAGAGAATATACTGAAGGGATCAGACATCGACCTTAATAAATTTCCTATACCAAAATGGAATTCCGAGGATGGAGGCCGTTATATTGGAACCGGGGATGTAGTTATCCTTAAGGATAAGGATACTGGGTGGGTCAATCTTGGAACATACCGCGTCCAGGCCCAGGATAAGGACAGTGTTTCAATTCATATTGTGGATGGCCACCACGGAGACAGGATAAGAAAAAGCTATTGGGATAAGGGCGAGAATTGTCCTGTAGCAGTAATCTGCGGGCAGGATCCCCTTTTGTATTCCCTAGCCAGCAACCCCCTTTGTCCAGCGGGGATAAGTGATTATGATTTTGTAGGATGGCTTCAACAATACCCTGTAGAAGTAATTAAAGGAAAAACTGTAGACCTCCCGATCCCTGCTCATGCGGAAATTGTATTGGAGGGGGAGATGCTTCCTCCAGGATCCGAGACAAGAATCGAAGGCCCCTTTGGGGAGTGGGAGGGTTATTTTGCCGGGAGTGCAAAACCCGAACCGATTGTAAAAATCAACTGTATTATGCACAGGAATCAGCCTATTCTTATGGGTGCTCCCCCAATCGTTGCAACCTATGATCTTTCCGACTGCAGAAACCTTTCCCAGGCTGCAGGAATGTGGAAGGAGCTGGAAGACAGATTGCCCGGGATTTGCGGAGTATTCTGCCCAAATGAGATGAGAGGTCTTATCATGACCGTTGTTTCAATGAAACAGCTTTATCCAGGTCATGTAAAACAGGCGGCCATGGCTGTGGCTGGGTCAGCAATGAGCTCCTTAAACAGATACATTATAATTGTGGATGACGACATTGATCCATCCAATATGTCCGAGGTGCTGTGGGCTATGGCCACAAGATCCGACCCTGCAGAATCTATCGATATAATAGACGGCTTCTGCGGAATGAGGTCCGACCCGAGACTTAGCCCGGAAAAAAAGGAAAAGGGAGAGTTGTATTACTCCAAGGCAATAATAGACGCCTGCAGACCCTACACCTGGATGCAAAGGTATCCTAAAACAATTAAAAGCGATCCCGGTATACTGCAAGAGGTTATGAAAAAATGGGAGTCCATACTTTTTTAGTTTTATAATGCTGTTTTTCTTAGCAGAGAGAATAGATTAAAAAAGGATCATTCTTTAAGGGAATGATCCTTTTTTAATCAGACTACCGTGTCTTTAAAATCTTCATTGCTCGTTGTTCATGTTCTGATCAGAAACATATAGGTTGATAAGCTCCCTTAAATTCTCTATCCTGTAATTTCGACTAATAGGATTGGAGATCCTGGCCTTGGTTACCTTCTCCAGATCCAGGTCTGCAAGAATGATTCCCTCCTCTTCCTCCAATTCCGAAAGGATATTACCAAAGGGATCGGCAATTATACTCTTTCCGAATTGTTCTATATTATCGTTTAATCCTGTGGTATTTACTCCAAAAACAAAAAGAGCATTGGTAGCCGCAAGGGTAATAATTTCCGCCCGCCAAAGATTATCAATTCCGGGTCGCTTAAAGCTCGAGGCTGGAACAAAGATAATATCCGCCCCCTTCAGGCAAAGTATTCTTGAAAGTTCAAAAAAGTGTCTGTCAAAACAGATCAAAATACCCAGCTTAATACCTTCAAAACTAAAGACCGGGGTTGCGCAATTTCCAATATCAAAATAGTAACGCTCAAAGTATTTACCCGTAGGTACAAACTGTTTTCTATACTTTCCGGTAATTTCGCCTTTCCTGTTTAAAAGCACAGCGCTGTTATAGTATCTCCCCTTTATTCTGCTGTCCTTTTCAAAAAAGGGAACAATAATCCCGGCCTTAAGCTCCTTTGCCAGAGCAGCCATTGTGCTTACCGTGTTTCCTGTCTCTTCCTCGGATAAAGTAAAGTATTGATCCCTTATTTCGTCGGTAAAATTTCCTGTTGAGAAAAACTCCGGCAGACAGATCAAATCTGCGCCATTTTCCGCAGCCTTTCTGATTCCAGCCATGGCTTTAGCTAGATTGTTTTCTTTTTTTCCGACAGAAATGCTTAACTGAATTCCGGCCACTTTCATATATTATCCATGAACCGCCTTTAATACTGTATTACCCGATTCAACTCTTTAGGGTGTCTCTGATCAAATTCTCTATTTCGGTATCTGTAAACCATTTAGGATAATCCTGTTTTTTTTCGAGCTCCTGTTTGATTCTCTTTGTTATCCGCGATACAAGGGAATCATTAAAGGGGAGCTTCATGGAGCTGAGTTTCCAG
>ENA-OSEO01003543-OSEO01003543.1-sediment-metagenome-genome-assembly--contig:-NODE-3543-length-18244-cov-4.422579_pt1 | contig 18244 bp, 20 predicted proteins | sample MGYA00237883_ERZ534232 | MGnify/ENA metagenome assembly ERZ534232
CCCCTGCGTCCCTGATTGGAGCGGAAATGTTATTACGATAGATTTTCCTGCCCTCAAGATCCACAACATTGGTTACAGCGGAACACTTGTCTCCCCCAAAGGCTCTATCATAAAATTCCTTTGCATTTTTTCGATGATCAGGATCCGGCAAAAAATTGAAGATCGATACGCCCAATTCGGGTTTCGTTCCCCGAACCCTCTGCATTGCCTCCCTGTGGGCCTCATTAAAGAATAAATAGCGATATTCCCGATCCAAGGAAAAAATTGAAACTTGCTCCGGACTGTTCATTATTGATTCCAAAAGGGCAATGTTTCCCCGGAGCCTCTCCTCCAGTTCAATCCGGTCGGTAATATCTATGGTATAGATCATAGCCCCTGTAATATTATTGGAGGAATCGTAAAGAGGATGGCTGAAATTCTCGTAATACCGGTTTTTGCCTATGATAGTCTTAAGATTATCTATGCTTCTTAAGGATTTTCCGGCCAGGAGCTGTTTATATACATTCTCTACCCTCTCCCTGTATTCCTTATCCGTTATATAATTCAGAACCGGCTGGCCCAAACGAATATCAGCATTCCAAACCTGCTTCATTCCATCCCTGTGGGGATCATTGAAAAAGGTATATTTATACTCCCGATCTATGGACCAGATGTTTATTGCCGGTGCCTCCTTTAGGGCAGAAAGGAACTGAAGATCCTCTATATTGAAGGACTTTTTTCCATCCCTCCGCTCTAAAAATATCTCCTCTAAAAAGACAAGGGTATATTCCCTGCCTGCGCTGCTCCTCTTTTTTGAACTAATCCGCACTAAAAAAGGGGTACCATCAGCCCTTTTTATCTCGTGAACCAGAGTAACCGTAGGATCAATACCCAGCTCCCGGAAAGGTTTGCCCGCAAGGGCTTCCTTGGGATTCCCAAGAAGCTCGATTCCTTTTGCGTTTATATCCAGGATTTTTCCGGACTCATCCAGGATCATAATGGCTTCGTCGGTGTTATTGAAAAAAAGGTCGCTAAAGAGGTGCATATAAAGATATTTTAACAGAGATCACTGGGGAATTCAAATTAGTGTCCCTAAGCTTGTAAAATATTTATAAAGAGATCAAGCAAAGTTAAAAAAAGGGTTGTTCTGGCCCGGATATCTTAGTACAGACCTCAAAAGAGCGCTTATTACTCTCTTCCGCAGATTTTTTAGGGGCCTTGGTCTGGGGAGTAGTACTGCCCGGCACTAACGCCGGAAATATGGCTTTTTCCTTGCTTCCCTCAGGTATCCAGGTTTAGTTGCTTGTGACCTTCAAATACTGTAAGGATTATTATCCTGGATTCTTCAGTTTTATAAACCACTCTGTAATTCTTCATGATTATTTCCCTGATTTCCGGATACTGAATCTCCGGTACCATACAGCTGATAAGGGATGAATTCAAGAGCAACTCAGTTTTTTTAAACAGAAGTTCTATAAATGCATCTGCCGCCGCTCGGCTGTCCTGGCTGATGAATTGATGGATGCTTTTCAAATCCCCACGGGCCTTCTCTGTCCATAATATTGTCATTTTAGTTTCTGTTACGAAATTCCTGCTTTATCTCGTCATGTCTAACAAGACGTGCCTTCTCCAGATCTTCCATCCCGGACTTGACAGCTGTTAAAAAGTCCAGCCTTCCTGAGAGCCGGTCGTATTCTTCGGGGGAAACAAGTACACCAGCGGGTTTTCCATTCTGTGTGATTATCAGTGAACGCCCGCCGCTTTTAAGCCTTTTTAGCAAGCTGGATGCCTGGGCTTTAAATTGAACCAAAGGCACTATATCTTCCGATACGGAAAAGGAATTATATGAACCCATAAAAGCTCCTTATAATGACTATAATAAAGACCCTAATACAAGTCAATAAAAAGATTTCTGGAGTCTTCGGCTTACTTGCCGGCAACAGGAGCTCACTCCGGTTTTACACTGCAGAAAACTAGGAAAGGCAATCAGGATTGAAAAACCAGGAGAAATATTTTTCGGTCTGTAATATAAGGAAACTCGTAAGGGTGTCCTTTAATTATCAATTATTGTGCCAAGACACCTGTGAATAATATTTTTTTCATTCTGCCTCGCATTTTTTACAATCTTAGGGACACTAGAAAGGTTGACACTCCTAGCCTGTACATGCTATTTTCTTTTCTCAGTATAGAACAAAATATTTCTACGGGCTGTAGCGCAGGGGTTTAGCGTACTTGACTGGGGGTCAAGGGGTCGGCGGTTCAAATCCGCCCAGCCCGAATTATTGCAGGCACTTTTCCTTAAGGATCAGTGCTTTTTTTATGCCTGCGGCCCCTGCGAATCACTTCGTGATTCTTGGGCTTGTGATTCCAGGAATCACTTGGTATGAAACGAGCAAGCACCGAGCGTAAGCGAGGGAAGGCGGACAGGATGTCCGCCGCCAGCGAGCGAGGCGGGCCGGAGGGACGAGGCAGGATGCCGAATCCCGGAGGCCAAATCCGCCCAGCCCGATTTATTGCAGGCACTTTTCCTTAAGGATAAGTGCTTTTTTTATACTGGCGGTCCCTGCGAATCACTTCGTGCTTCTTGGGCTTGTGATTCAAGGAATCACCGGGTATGAAACGAGCGAGCACCGAGCGTAAGCGAAGGAAGGCGGACAGGATGTCCGCCGCCTGGGCGGCGGATGGAACTCCGCCGGTAGCGAGCGAGGCGGGCCGAAGCATAAGGCAAGAAGCTAAATCCCGGAGGCCAAATCAGCTTTAGCCCGATTAAATTACATCGATACAATGTAAGTAATTTTATTTTTTTCATCCTTACAGGATGCTAAAAAACCTTATTCCTTATGGAAAAGAAAACCCAATTCCGACTCTTTTGTATACTATGATAGGTTCCGGCTTGACACTGGATCCTGGAACACAGCCAAAAGCACAGGGCAGACCACTAAAAAAGCAGGAGAAGCCTGGGGAACAAAATACCTTAAATCAGGCCAGATAGTACTAATCTTAATGGTATCTGAAGGCAATAAAAATGATTTGATTGTTTTCTACTTTATATACAATGCGATGTTCATAATCTATTCTTCTTGACCAAAAACCTTTCAAGTTTTGTTTTAATGACTCTGGTTTACCGATACCTTCAAAGGGAGTACGATCAATCTCTTTTATTAAATCATTTATTCTTTTTATCTTCCTTTCTCATATTGAGAAATAGAGTCGGTAAGATGCTTCGCATTTGCAGGGCTACTAAGGAGATAATTAGTCTCCATTAAACTATTATGTTCCTCTATTGAAATTAGAACCAAATTCTCATTATTCTTCCGGGTGATGATGAGTGGTTCATGGTCATGAAATACTCTGTCCATATAGGTCTTTAGGTTCTGCCTTAGATCAGAATAGGATACAGCATCCATATTTATCCTCAAAGTACAATATGAGGTAAAGATATTATTCGAAGCCAACGGCTCCTATTTTCAGGCCCATTATAAACAGTTTAGCAGCGGTTTTTGGATTTCATTATTTTAGATTACTTATATTATAAAGAGTTCTTATTAGTTTAGGCAATGTAAGTGTTTGAACACCTTTGGAAGGAACTAGGAATTCCTGCTGCACTAGGCAGTCTTACAAAAACGAAACTATTCCAATTTTCTGAGGAAAGGGTAATATTTCTTACAGCGTTTTAACGATTGTTTGCCTCCGGAAGGGACAGAGCCGCGGAAAGCTGGAAGAAGGGTTATGCTATTTCTGGAACGGAAGCCCTGGAATTTCAACATTTGTACAGGAGCATAAACCCTCTTGGGGAAAGGATAAAACAGGATTTATCATCCCTCCAGGAAGTGGTGGTTGAATTTGATGACTGATCTTCAGGGCTATTGTTCTGTTGTCTTGAAATCTGTTGGTGTTGCCGTCTCCCCCATTATACAGCAGTAAAACTAGACTTCTCAATAAACTTAATATTTCAATGGACAGATTCAACCGAGTGATTTTTCATCAAGAGTTAAGAAGCTCTATGGAGGAAAAGGACGTAGAGATTGTCATCCAGATTCTATCAACCGTTCAATTTCTACCCGTAAATCCGGTATCTTTTTAGTGACAACATCCCAGACAATATCATAATCGACAGAAAAATATCCATGAATAAGGCGGTCCCTCATTGCGGTCATACTGCGCCAGGGGATGTGATTGTTTTTCAAAACAAGATCATTACTGAGATTCTTTACTGCTTCTCCTATTATTTCCAGGCTCCGTACAAATGCCCTTTTAATAATTTCATCTTTCAAGAATTTTTCCTTTGATAAATCTTTCTCTCCATTGAGGATAACTAGAATTTCGTCTCTAATATGACAAAGAAGTTCATAATCAGAGAGCATAATATTCTGCCTCTTTAAGGATAGCGGGGCCTATATAGGGGCTTAAGGATTCCGGGGTAATAAGATCAATTTTTCGCAGAGTATGATCCTCTAAAAAGAAAAGCACTTCCATAAAGTTATCGAAACTTTTTCCCCCAGGTTCGAATTCTATCAGCAAATCAATATCACTATTATCCTGCTGCTCCCCCTTGGCAAAGGAACCGAACAAACCAAACCGTTTTACCCCAAGCTGACGGAGTTTTGTTTTATTATTGAAAAGAAAGCTGATAAGGTCATCTTTTTTCCGAATATTCATAGGTAAAACGATAATCCATATCTGTTTAAAAAGCAATCATCCTGAAATAACCAATATTGCAAGGTTGTAGCTGCTGATTAAATAACAGCCTTTAGGTTATTATTAAAAAAAATCAAATTGGACCTCCGTTGACAACCCACCACCTCTCCTTTAATTCCCGTATATTTTTACACAGTTTTGGCAACTCCCCCAGCTTTAATTTTCGTTTCTAAAGTGCTGGTTTCGCTTTTAGTAACACCCCCAGACTTTTAAATGCTTATAATAGAAGATTTTATGTAACACAATCTGTACCATTTTTTCAGGAATTGCTACACATTTACATCAAGCAGAATCCACTTGTGGAGACTCCTGTTTTATTGTTTGAAAAAGATATAAGCAGTTTTGGGAAGCTGTATCAAGTTGATCCGAACCTTACACTTGACTGGGGGTCAAGGGGTCGGCTGTTCAAATCCGCTTGAGACCGATTTATAGCAGGCACTTTTACTTAAGGATCGGTGCTTTTTTATACCGACGCCCCTGCGAATCACTGCGTGCTCTAGTAATCATTTGGTATGAGACATGCGATCATCTCAGGTTTCATGGAATCAGGCAACCAGCTTCTATCGAGATGTACTTGCTCTTTTATATTGAAAGGTTAGGAAGCAGGTTAATTATAAAAAGAAAATTATAAAGATAGTATATAGATACAATTAGGCTGTGGCAAAACAACTAAAAATATTGGAAAAACTGAAACTAAATTATACTTTCCGTATAGTTAAAATACACACCCTATAAATTTAGAATTGAATAACCATGTCCGTAAACGGGACCCAAGAACTTAGTTCATTCTCGAGTGCAGACAGCGCGTTTATTTTAATTGCTTTATAAGGCTCAATCATCAATTATATCTGTATAGGCTATCTCTTTAGCCAATTCGAGAAGTTCTTTCTGTTTTATTTTGGATAAATACTTTTTAGCCTTATCACATTCCCCACGCATAAGAAAAAGACGATAAATATCAAGATAAGCAGCTTCCTGTGATAGATTATCAAGATTATCCTTCTCGGGGAAATCACGTAAGCGTCAAATAAACCCCACCTTAATAGAAAATTACAGATAATATAAAGTTCTCCCATGGAGGATTTTATGGAGATATATACTGTAGAAGAAAAAAGAGAATTGCTTTCAAAGTGGAAAGAAAGCAATAAAACCATAGCAGGTTTTTGCCGGGAAAAGGGTATAAAACCCACAACCTTTTACGGATGGATAAAAAAGGAAAAGAAAAAAGAGAAGAGAGGCTTTGTTAAATTAGCAGGACCGAGGGAGTTTCCTGAAACAATAACAGGAAAGCACTTAATCCTAGAAAAAAGCGGAATAAAAATAACGATTGATGCAGGGATTGAGAAAGGGAAACTGAAAGAAATACTTGAAGTAATGGTGTCCCTATGATTTTTGATTTTGAGAATATAGATATCTACATTCGTCCGGGAATAACAGATATGAGAAAAGCGGTAAACGGCTTATCGTTAACAGTGCAGCAGGAGATGTCTCTTGATCCGTTTTCAGAGTCTCTGTTTTTGTTTTGCAACAGGGAAAGAAAAATCATAAAAGCATTATACTGGGACAGAAACGGGTTTTGCCTGTGGCAGAAGCGGCTTGAAAAGCACCGCTATCCATGGCCTAGCCCATCTTAAACAGTTTGGAAGGGATTTTTGGATTTCATGATTCATAACTCCTTATATTACAATAAATTATAAATTAATATGATCCAATTTTGATGAATATGTAGTGCCAATATTATGAATAATAAATAACATTAATGCTTGTTATACTGATAAATAAATAATATAATGTGGTGCAGGAAGGGCGCCATGTTCGTAAGAATAAAGAAGGTTAAAAACAACTCTTACCTGCAAATAGTAGAAAATCGTAGGGAAGGAAAAGCCGTAAAACAAAGAGTGCTTATTACTTTAGGCAATGCAGAAGAGTTCATAACCTCCGGGAAGTTGGACAGTCTTGCCCGGTCTTTTCTAAAATACACCCAAGCAGTAAAAGTAGTAGATGCTCACAAAGAAGGTTCCATCATTGCCCATGGCACAAAGAGTCTAGGACCAGCCCTAGTATTTGAACGACTTTGGAAGGAACTGGGAATTCCTGCTGCAGTAGACAGTCTTGCAAAGACAAAACGATTCCGGTTTTCTGTGGAGAGGGCAATATTTCTTACGGTGTTGCACCGACTGTTTGCCTCTGGAAGCGACAGAGCCGCGGAAAGCTGGAAGAAGGGTTATAGTATTTCTGGGTCGGAAACCCTGGAACTTCAACATTTGTACAGAAGTATGAGCTTTCTTGGGGAAAGGATAATTCAGCTGGGAGGGGATCCTTTTAGCCAAAGAACAAATAAGGATCTCCTGGAAGAGATATTATTTAACAACACCAAAGACCTGTTTTCCGATTTAGAAATAGTATTCTTTGATACGACCAGTCTCTATTTTGAAGGAGACGGGGGAGAAGAGCTAGGAAAGCGGGGTCACAGCAAGGACAGCAGACCAGATTTAAAACAGATGGTGGTGGGAGCAATCCTTGATTCGGAAGGTCGGCCGATCTGCTGTGAACTATGGCCCGGGAATGTAACGGATGTAAAGACCCTGGTGCCTGTGGTGGAGCGACTGAAGAAGCGCTTTGGAATATCCTCTCTGTGTATTGTTGCGGATCGTGGGATGATCAGCAAAGCGGTTCTTGAACAACTGGAAAAGGAAGAGTTCCAAGTAAAATATATATTAGGGGTGAGGATGAGAAAAGATAAAACCCTCTACCCTGAAACTTTTAAGATAACGGAAGATTTTATTGAAGTAACTCCCCCCAGGAGGAGATCAAAAGACCCCTCGCCCCTTAAGGTAAAGGAACAGAATATTGAGGGGAAAAGATATATCTTCTGTTACAACGAAGAACAAGCCAGAAAAGATGCCTATGATCGGGACACTATCCTGGAATCACTTAAAGAAAAGCTTAAAGAAAACGATAAAAACCTTGTGGGTAACAAGGGCTATAGAAAGTATCTAAAAGCGAGTGGAGAGGAGCACTTCTCCTTGGATGAAAAAAAGATAGAGGAAGAATCCAGGTATGATGGCCTTTGGGTTTTGACCTCAAACTTTGATGCAAAACCCGAGGAGATTGCCCTAAGATACAAGGAACTGTGGAAAGTGGAGAATGTTTTTCGTTCGATTAAAAGTGTCCTTTCTACCCGACCAATTTATCATAAAGGTGATGATGCGATCCGTGGTCATGTATTCTGTTCCTTTTTAGCCTTAAAGTTATTGAAGGAACTTGAAAACAGATTAGACAGCCGGGGGCTTTCCTATGAATGGGAAAGGATAAAACAGGATTTATCATCTCTCCAGGAAGTGGAGGTTGAATTTGATGATACAACCTGGTATCTGCGTACCGACCTTCGTGGATGTTGTTCCGATGTTTTGAAATCTGTTGGCGTCGCTGTTCCTCCCAGTATCCGGCATTAAACACCTGGATTATCAATAAACCTTATTCTTAACTCTTTACAAATGTAGTGCCAAAAAAGATTTTGATGCATGTATCTATCTATAATGTATAGAGTTATATTTTTAAACTGTTTAAGATGGGTCTAGTAACAACCATTACAAGGCAGCATCGCCCTTTTATTCAAGCCGAAATCTGCAATTTACCACCGATGATGACATTCAGGGGGAGTCATTAATCATATTTAAAGATATTTTTTATATATTCTTTTTTTATAGTTCTATATATATAGTAATCTGTATCTATAGTTATAATCTCTTTTATTTTTAATCTCTCCGATAGAACAACTAAACTTGCGTCTGCTAAATCCATTGGTATATCAGAGTATTTTTCTGATAACTCAATGATTCTTTGTATATCTTCTATTTCAATTTGTTCTATTTTAATTCCGCCCCGATTTATCCATTTCATTAAATCAATTTGAGTTTCTACATTATAAGCAAGCATATGCGACACTTCAGTAATTACTGGCCAGCTTGTTGTCAAGATGCCATTATATTCATTTAAGAAATTTAATATTTTCTTATGATATTTGTCATTTTTATTAAATAGAGCAATAATTGGACCTGCATCAATGAGAGTGTTTTTCATTTAATTTTTCTCTTATTTTATTTTTATAAGTTGTTGATAGTTCATCATTACTGCCAAACCTTCCAAAAAGTTCACTTCCTAATTCATAGGGAGTCTTTTTATTCATATGTTTTTCATAATACTCTAGAATTGCTCTTTTTATTATTTCTGATTTTGTTAATTTTTCAATTTCTATTAGGGTAGATAGTTTTGTATCTATCTCATCATTTAATCTTACTGTAGTCATTTTTTTCGCTCCTGTATTACACAATGTATTACAAATTCCTGGGTTTGTCAATGTGCATCCAGCATAATACCATCAGTGTACATTATTTTTCAATTATTTCTAGAAATTCCTTTGGATCAATCACATTAGATACTATTTTAAAATGCTTCTTATTACCGGTTATTAGATAATCCGCCTTGCCGCTTAAAAATACCTCCATAAACATTCTATCATTATCATCAATTAATTTATCTTTTATTGGATCTGCAGTTATAAATATTCCTTCAGATGCAATATAATCTATTAAAGGCTCAATTATTTCTTCATCAAATCCAAATTTATCTCGTCTCAATACATTACGGTATTCATCTAGAATTCTATTATCATACAGTAGTATTACAGTATTATTTATTATCATATTTAATATTTTAGCGAAGTTACCATGTGGATTTAATAAGGCGGACACTAATACATTGGTATCAAGAATAATATTCATCTATTTTTTCTATATTCATTAATCTCTTCATTAATTTCCGGCAATGATAACTTATTTGTCCCCTTTTTTAATGATATCTCTTGCATTTTTTTAATTGAGTTTATTGCCTTTGCCTTCCGTACTGCTTTTACTGTTTCTTCAATATTGGAATCATTAAGAGGCGTTAATAGAGCTATTGGCTTACCATTATTAGTAATTATCATCTCTTGTTCTTCCGGTAATTCCTTCCATATTTTTCCAGGGGATGTTCTAAAATCTCTTACAGTTATGAATTTCATTTATTTATCCTTGTAATGTACAATGTAACTAATTGTCACACAATTGTCAACAGATTATCCTTAGACAGCATAACATTCCAATACCTCTGTCTTCTAGCCTTTGCCAGTACCGCTATATAGCGGTATAATATCTCCATGTCCATATCGGAAGAAGTAAGAAAGAAGATCCTTGCGCCTGTAAAGGATTTCTTTGCCTTAAAGGATAATATCCCTCTGGTGATTCTTTACGGTTCCGCCTGCCGGGAGGATTTTACAGAAAAGAGCGATGTAGACCTTGCCCTGGCGGCCCGGGAGCCTGTTCCGGTAGATTTGATGGCGGAGTATCAGCAGTCTCTGGAGCTGCTTTTGGACAGGGAGGTCGATCTTATAGATCTGAAAACCACAAAGGGTTTGATTTTTTATAAAGCAGTAACAGGGGGAATACGAATTAAGAACAATCCTTCCCTCTTTGTCCGCCTGCTTTCGGAAGCCCTGTATTTTTATGAAGATTATCTGCCCCTGGTTAAAAGAACCCAGGAATACAGAATAAAGAGGTTTATCGATGGAACCTGAGGTAGTGTTGTCAAAACTTGAATCCCTTACAAGGTGTTTAAGACGTATAAAAGAAAAAACCCCGGACTCCCCCGAGGTGCTTAAAAATGATCTGGATTTGCAGGATATTATAATCCTTTAGTAGTTCTCCGAAGACAATATGAAGTGCCCTCCTTCAAGTGCAAGACGTGGATTTACTACTCATGGTAGGATTACCAAAATACACAATGAAGGAGAGCAACATGAAAGATAGAGGAATGGTACAATACTTAGGGATGGATGTCCACAAAGAATGGATTATTATTGCGACGATCCGTGGGGAAGAGCAAGAGCCGCGATCTATAGTGAAGAAAAAGAACGATTGGGTAATTATCCGGAAATACCTTACCAAAGTCTTAGAAAAAGGGCCAATTCTCTGTTGTTACGAAGCAGGCCCTTGTGGATATACCCTTGCACGAAATATTGAGGAAATGGGAATAACGTGTATCATAGCAGCCCCTGGATTGATACCTCGGAAGGCGGGAAGCCACATAAAGACCGATCAGCGGGACGCCATTAATTTAGCGAGGAACTTAAGGAATGGGGAATTGGTATCTGTTAAGGTGCCTGATTGTAAGGATGAAATGGTAAGAGATTATATTAGGATGAGAGACGATATGAAAGGAGCGGAGAAGAAAATAAAACAACAGATTTTAGGATTTGTTGTTCGACATGGGTATAGATACGATGGGACTTACTGGACAGAGAAACATCGGAAGTGGCTGTTATCGCTCTTTGAGGAAAAGGATCTGCGAAAGGAAACCTTAGACCACTATTATTGCTCTTTACTGGAGAAAGAGGAAAGGCTTGAGCGTATTTCGGAAAAGATTGAGGAAATAGCGAAATGGAAACGCTATGAAAGGCTGGTTGGGAGGTTTGGTTGTCTGAAAGGAGTAAGTACCTATACAGCCCTCTCCTTGTGTGTAGAAATAGGAGATTTTAAGCGCTTTCCCACAGCCCCACAGTTTATGGCCTATTTGGGAGTCATACCCTCAGAACATACAAGTGGAGGGAAGCGTCGATTGGGAGGGATTACGAAATCTGGGAATAAGCATATACGGCAATTACTTATAGAGTCGTCCTGGCATTACTGCCTTTCGTATATCCCCTCGAAGCGATTAGCAGAGAGACGGAAGGGCCAGGAGGAGAGAATCATTGCCTATGCCGATAGAGCTGGTAGGAGGTTAACTAAGAAATACCACAGGGTTGCGATTACTCACATGAATAAGAAAATAGCCGTCACGGCGGTTGCTCGGGAATTGGCTGGTTTTATTTGGGGCATGGCCGTCGATGAGGTAGCGTAATGCAAAAAAGAGAAGAAAAAAAGAAGAACTAAGTAGGAAGTATGAGAGAAGAAGTGGATAGAGGGAAATCACGGAATATGAATAATCCTCGAACAAGCTTTTCTGGCAACATTCCTGTTGATCCGAGACCGAAGACAGAGGTACTTTCCGACGATTACATTGACCTGCAGGTAACCAATCCGCGTATATCAGTCTGTCAATCGTCGTTGATGGTTCCCTCTATCTTTTCCTTCTCTCATAGCTGTTGTAATGAAAAAGGAGTGCAAATGTAAATTCTGTTCTTGACAACGGGCACATCATATCAGCTTGTAGGGGCCGGGGGATTTACTCCTCCGGCCCTTTTTAGTTTATTAACAGGGAAAAGGGAGATGGAGATAACCTGGATATGGCTGTTTCAAGTCGCGGTCTAGGGTCGCTAAGGCAGGGATGATTCCCCCCCGAGGCCGTCCCTTTTACTTTCCCGAGGCCGGTTCCCGACATTCCCGGATCCGCCTTGCCCTCATGGTCACAAAGGCGGACAAAACACATAAACTGGCGTATAAAAGAAAGATCGTTCTCTGGGAGGCGAGGAGCTCTTTCGGGTCCGCCGAATAGAGGGTTGCATCGGCTACCCTAAAGGCGATTACCATGCTGGTTATGGCCATGCTGATGGACTGCCCCAGGGTTCTGCCTGTGGCGAGCATGGAGGAGGCGATACCAAAATCCTTTTTATCCACACAGGACATGATGGCATTGGTATTGGGGGAGGAAAAGAAGGAAAAACCGAATCCTACAAAGAGTAGCTTTATAACTATTACAAAAACCGTTGTTTCAAAGGAGAGGAAACTTAAAAGAACCAAAGCGAGGGCAGAAAGGATCATCCCAACGCTTGATACAAGGAAGGGAGAGATCCTGTCGGAGAGCCTTCCAGTCCAGGAGGAGAGAAGGATCATGGCCGCAGGATAGGCAAGAAAGATCAGCCCGGACATGGAGCCGCTCATCCCTCTTACCACCTGAAGGTAGATGGAAAGGAAGTAGGTAATGCTGTGTACGGCGCCAAAGTTTATAATTGTGGCTATTCCGGTGATGGGAAACTGAACATTATCCGTAAACAGGTGAATCTCCAGTACAGGATTGGCTACCCTTTTTTCTTGTCTTATAAAGAGAAAAAGAAAAACTATCCCCAGAGCGAAAAAGGAAACTCCCCTTACAATATTGGCAAGACTGGAAAGGCCGTACATAACAGAAAAGATGGTAAGACCATATAAAAGGGATCCCTTGGGATCAAAAAGTCCCTTTCCTGTAACCCTTTTTGATCTTGGGATGAAACTGCAGGCCGCCAAACCCACCAAGGAGCTTAACAGGGCCATTAAAAGAAAGACATACCTCCAGCCGTACTGTTCGCTCATCCAGCCGGCTATGGCAGGGCCAAGGGCAGTGCCTAAATAGGTAACGGAGGTGCTTATCCCCAGAGCGCTTCCCCTCTTGGAGGCGGGATAATGTTCCGTTAAAAGGGCATAGTTTGTGCCGAAGGTAAGCCCCCCGCAGGCTCCCTGGAGGGCGCGGAAGATGATTAGATAGATGATGTTGGGGGTAAAGAATAAAAAAACTGAGCTTATGGCAAAGCCAAAGGCCCCCCAGACAAAAACCGTTCTTCTGCCCAGGGTATCGGCAAGTTTACCGAAGGGAATGGCAAAGGTGGCAATGGAGAGCATGTAGATGGTGGCTATCCATCCTACTGCACCTGCCCGAATGGAAAACTCCTCCCCCATATGGGGAATAAGGATATTGATAGAGGTGCTCATAAAGATGCCCGCAAAATTGCTTCCAATTACAATAAAAAGGACTACCCGCTGAAGGGCCTGGTTGTTTTCTTTGCTTAAGGGTTCCACTGTCTTTCCTGTAAACTAAGAATAAGTAATTGTTCAGGCTTATTCAAGCGGGAAATAATCCTGATATTACATCTAAAAATTAATACTTTCTTAATGTTTTCTCTGTTTATCTTAATACCCTTCTAATAGCCCCTTTTAGACCCTTGGTGTTATACTTGAATTATGATCGAAAGTACCGAAAAGCGTAATGACTTTGGACACGGAGGTCATTTTATCACAGCTGTTACCGGCAGCAGTAATTCCGAATATTTGATCCGGTGGACAGAGCTGACTGCCCGGAAGATGAATGCCACCTGGAGCGCCTTGCATGTAAAGGGACAGGAGGAAGAACCGGGGGATGATAAAGGTCTTGAGAAAAATCTCGCCTTAGCCAGAGAGCTTGGAGCAGAGGTAGTATCTCTTTTGGACCGGGAGGTCCCCACAAGCATAGTCCGGTATGCCCGTATCAAGGGAGCCACGGCTCTCGTAATCGGCAAGGGAGAGGAGACTACCCTTCCCTTCCTGGGCAAGCGGAATATAATGGAAGAGATCTTAAGGGAATCCGATGATCTGGATGTTATTATCCTGAGGGGGAAAACCCCCATGCTTGCCAGGAGGAGACAGTTAAAACTGAGGCCCAACCGAGGTGCTGCCAGTGGAATCCTGGTCGCCCTTCTTGGTCTTTCCGCTGTTACAGCCCTTGGAATCGCTGCCCAGCCGGTGCTGGGATACCGTTCCGTTTCAATCCTTTATCTTCTTACAATAATTACCCTTCCCTTTGCTGCCAGCAGGCTGGTGGTATTCTTCTCCGCTGTTTTAAGCGCCCTTCTCTGGAATTTTCTCTTTATCCCCCCCAAGCTGACCTTCTCCATCGCCAGCCTGGAGGATATCCTTATGTTTGCAGCCTTCTTCCTCGCGGCCTTTGTGGGAGGTTTCCTTACCTCCCGCCTTAAGGAAAAGGAATCAGCCCTTTCCCAAAGGGAACGCCGCATGACTCTGCTTTACGGTTTTACAAGAGGTATTTCCAGGATAAGGAATATTGAAGAGATCGTAAAATTCGCGGAGGATTTTTTAAAAAACCATCTAAGGCTTTCTTCTGCCGTTCTTTTGCGGAAATCCGGTAAGGATCTGGATACTCATACCGTTTTTGGAGGAACCCGGGAATCAATAGAAACCCTGGGCCTAGGTGAAGATCTAGCCCGGCGATGTTTCTCCTCCAACGAATCCGTCTTAGATGGGGACGACCGCATGTATCTTCCCTTAGGCTCCCAGAGTTCCGTAATAGGTGTGCTCTTTGTAACAGGTCGGGGGGAACGAAGCATCCGGGGCGAAAGCAGAGAGCTTCTTGCCGCCCTGGCGGGGAATATGGCTTTATCCTTGGAAAGGGAGATCCTTTCTGCGGAAAATGAAAAAAACAAAATGGCTTCGGAAACCGCCAGATTGTCAAAGATACTCCTTAATCATATATCCCATGAACTACGGACTCCCCTTACTACAATAAAAGGGTCCGTAAGCGGACTTCTGGAGGGGAATACTGCCGAAGATCCCAATCTCCGGGAGGCCCTGCTCTTTGAAACCATGGTAGCGGCCAACAAACTGAATCTGCTGGTTGAAGATCTCCTGGTAATGAGCCGTCTTGAATCGGGCAAACTCAGTCCCCATCCAGAGGTTACCTTTATCAATGACCTTTTAGGCGCAGCCCAGGGTTCCCTGAATATCGACCTTGCCCAGAGGACAGTTGTACTTGCGGATTCCGCCAGGGATCAGGAGATAGAGGCCGATCCTGTTTTGATGGTGCAGGTTTTCAGAAACATCCTAAGGAATTTTGCCGCCTATACGGATCCAGGCTCAAAGTTGATGGTAAGTTCCAAACAGGAGAGAGGGTTCTCTATAATTACCTTTTCCGACAATGGTCCTGGAGTATCGGAGGAGGATCTTCCCCTGCTTTTCGATACCTTCTACAGAGGCACAAAGGGTCTCAATAAACAGGGCTGCGGTCTTGGGCTGTCAATCTGCCGGGGAATAGTAGAGGTGCACGGAGGAACCATAGAGGCAGACAGGGATCCTTCCGGCGGATTGCTTATTACCCTTCATTTGCTTAAAAAGGGGGCATTATGACACCGGTACTTGTAATAGACGACGAGCTTCAAATCCGAAGACTCCTGCGGCTTTATCTGGAAAAGAACGATTTTATTGTGATCGAAGCGGGAAGCTGTGCCGAGGGGCTGCATCAATTTATGGGAGTAAAACCAGGAATTGTCCTTTTAGACCTGGGTCTTCCAGACGGCGATGGCAAAGATATGCTCAAGGCGATAAGAGACCGGGGCGATACACCTGTAATTATACTCTCTGTCCGGGATTCCGAGGAGGATATTGTAAACCTTCTGGATGCAGGAGCAGACGATTATCTGATTAAACCCTTTGGAGTGGGAGAGCTCCTGGCACGCATGCGGGTAGCTTTAAGAAGACGGACTCCCAAATCCGCCTGGGGTAAACCCTTGAAGATCGGTATGCTTGAACTCCACATGGATACCCGGGAGGCTTTCCGGGAGGGGCAACCGGAACATTTAACCCCCACGGAATGGTCAATTCTGGAAATCCTTGTGAGAAATGGAGGAAAGATAATGACAAGAAACCAGATTGTCCGGGAAGTCTGGGGTCCCTCCATGATGGAAGAATACAACAATTTGCGGGTTTATATTAACCAGTTAAGAAAAAAGATAGAAATTGAACCCTCCGTTCCAAAGGTTCTGCTTACAGAACCGGGAGTGGGATACAGGCTTAAAACAGAAGCATGATATGAAACGTCTTTTTAGATCCGATACAATCTTTCTCTTATCCTTCTTTTTATCCGTAATTCTCCTGGGTACAGTGCTTCTACTGCACCCGGGCGCCTTTCCTGGATCTCTCCCCTTTATCGATGCCCTCTTTACCGCCACATCGGCGGTTTGTGTGACAGGCCTGGTGACCATAAATACCGCCGATTTTACCCGCTTTGGTCAGGCAGTGATACTGCTGCTCATCCAGACCGGCGGGCTTGGAATAATCTCCTTTACCTCCCTTATGCTGATAATGCCCGGCAGGCGCCTCTCCTTCCGCAGATTGAGGACCATAAAAAGTTTTTCCATAAGCGGGGTGGAACACGATCCTTTAAAAATTATCCGGAGTATCCTCTTTTTTACCCTGACCATCGAAGCCTTGGGGGCCGCAGCCTTGTATTTGTTTTTCTCCCGCCTTGGAATGGAGGATAGCATCTTCTCTGCCCTGTTTCATTCCATTTCCGCCTTCTGCAATGCAGGATTCTCCCTGTATCCGGAAAGTTTTGAAAAACTGAACAGGAACCCGGGAATCCTTTTAACTTTGGCTATCCTGATTGTCGCCGGAGGTATCGGTTTCCTGGTGCTTCATGATTTTTCCCGCTGGCTTAGGGGTAAAAAGACAAAGCTCTCCTATCACAGCAAGCTTATATTTAACATAACCCTGATTCTCATAGTACTCGGGGCTGCCGCCTTTTTGTTCCTGGAAAACAACAACACCCTTTCGGGAATGAAACCTCTGGATAAGGGAGTAAATGCCCTGTTTCAATCTGTGACCCCCAGAACCGCCGGGTTCAATTCTGTGCTTCAGTCTGGGTTAAGACAGCCCTCGAAATACCTTACCATCCTTCTTATGTTTATAGGCGGCGCTCCCGGGTCAATTGCCGGAGGAATAAAGATCTCCTGTGCCTATATTGTTCTCCTGGTAATGCTAAAACGGGCCAACAACAGGGGGGAGATCAATGCCTTTAAAAAGAGAGTTTCCCCAGGAACCATCAACTCGGCAGTGGTTTATTTTATAAAGGCAATTTTCCTCATCATCTTTTCAGTAGGGATTTTAAGTTTTTTTGAGACTCCCCGGGGCATGCAGATCAGCCAATTAGCCTTTGAGGCTGTCTCTGCCTTTGGCACGGTGGGGCTTTCCCTGGGAATAACCTCCTCACTCAGTATTCCAGGGAAGATAGTTATAATCTGCACCATGTTTATGGGCAGGGTGGGATTAATCGCCTTTTTATTCCTGGGTGGTTCCACGGAAGAGGAAAAATTCGTTTATCCCGAAGCGGATATTCTAATCGGATAAGAATCGGATAAGAATATGAAACAATTTGCCATATTGGGTCTTAGTTATTTTGGAAAAAATGTGCTGGAAGAACTCCTGGAACTTGGCGCCGACATACTTATAATCGATAAGGACCGGGAGGTAATAGATGCCTACAAGGACTATCCTGTAAATGCGGTGGTAATGGATCTTCTTAATGAAGAGAATTTAAGCAGGGTTTTTCCCAGGGATCTTGACGGGGTTGTTATAGATATGGGGGATAATCTGGAAGCCTCCATACTGGTAACAAGCTACTGCCGGAAATTAGGCATACCCAGGATCTTTGTAAAGGCTGTTACGGAAGGTCATGGAGAGATTCTGGAGATGGTGGGAGCGACAAAGATTGTGTTTCCCCACAAGGAAGCAGCAAAGAGGATTACCCCCCTCTTAGTCTCTTCCGGGCTTCTAAACTACATCCCTGTTTCAGGTAAACTGGTTATTGCAGAGATAGAGGTCCCCCGGCACCTGATCGGAAAATCGATTATCGAAACCAACCTGCGGCAGGAATTCCATATAAATCTGATCTCTGTAAAAAACGGGGAACTTGAAGAGTATGGGCTTATAAATCCCGAGTACTGTTTCCGTACCGGGGATGTTGCCCTGGTTTCCGGCTCCGACGAAGCCATCGAAAGATTTACAAGAACCCA
>ENA-OSEO01003544-OSEO01003544.1-sediment-metagenome-genome-assembly--contig:-NODE-3544-length-18240-cov-4.319661_pt1 | contig 18240 bp, 19 predicted proteins | sample MGYA00237883_ERZ534232 | MGnify/ENA metagenome assembly ERZ534232
CGTGAAGGTCAAAGATGAACCGCGAAACGGCCTGTCTGGATGGAAGGGCGGAAAAATGCATATAGTCAGTTCATTCGATTGCGAGTGACGCCTACCAGAGGTATAGTGAACCGACGGCATATCAAATTGACAGCAGGTTCCATTTGCTATATCTTTTTAAAAAAATCGGTAACAGGAGACTAATCATGGAAAATACACTGCCTTTTGGTGAAATACTGGAGGCTGCCGACAAGCTTCCGATTTCCGATCAGGAGTCACTGCGGGATATTATAACAAAAAGAATCATCGAGCGGCGCCGCGATGAGCTCGCAAAGGACATAAGGGAAGCCGGGGAAGAGTATGAGGCCGGCCAGTGTAGGCCTGTGACGCCGGGCGAACTTATGGATGAGCTATCCTCATGAAGCGCCTGTTGATCAGATCAACAGCTTTTGTTCGTGCCGCCAAAACGGCAATTAAAAAGCATCCTCAGGACGCTGAAAATATTCGGGCGGCATTGGAACAGTTATCTCAAGACGCTCACCATTCCAAGCTAAAGGCACATAAGTTGAAAGGGCGACTTGCTGGATCCTGGGCATGCAGTGCAGGATATGATCTGAGAATTATATTTAGATTTGGAAAGTACAAAGAGCAAGAAGCTGTTTTTCTGGAGACGATCGGAACTCACGAAGAAGTATACTAAGGGAGCTGCGAGGGGGGAACGATGGGGGTAGGGTCCATTGGATTATTGGAATCTCTGCTAATCCATATCCGCCCTTACCGATATCAGGTCAAACCTAAAATCGGCAAATCGATATCGATTTTCAAGGCCAGTCCTTTTTTGACAGGATATACAGGACTGACACGATTTTTCCTGCCTGCCCGGATGGCAGAACGGAAAAAAGCATTTGCTGGCGCGGAGGCTCAGATTCAGGGATGTAAATATGCAAAAAGTAGGGTATTTACTTTTTCCATTAATTTCATTATGATAGATCTCCTTCGAATAACCGGGGCCAATTTACCTGACGATTTACTGGACTTTGTCGGCAAAGTAAATAACGCCAGTATTGTGACAAGGTATCCTGAGGATTTGTCAAAGATAATTTCCGCCTATCCGGAGCCAGTAGCAAGGGAGTATCTAAACAGCACATGCGAGGTGGTCAAACGGTTAAAACAAGATGCGAGATTGAAGAAGTTATAAAAAAATATAAGAAGGCTCTGGAGTCTCTTGGTATATGTGCGGAAAAGATAATCTTGTATGGATCCTATACTTCTGGCCGGGCAGAAGAGGGCAGTGATATCGATTTGCTTGTGGTATCTTCTGACTTTGCCAATAAGAACATTCGAGAGCGGCTTGAACTACTTGGTATAGCATCTGTAAGAATCATGGAACCCATACAGGCGCAGGGATATACTCCTGGTGAGTTGAATGAAAAAGATAGAAGCTCGTTTGTTAAGGAGATACTTGAATACGGAGAAGTTGCCGCATAGTTCTTTGCCGCCGCTCCGATTTTTTTAAAAACAAGTGAACCATGGGGTCGCCCATTAAAGGGCTTGTCAAGAGAAGCACCAGGGTCGCATCTTAATTATTAACTATTTGCTTAGGATTTAAACAACTGATTTCACGTCAAACCTGAAATCGGTAAATCAATTTTTATCTCTCGCAGAGGCGCAGAGGCGCTGAGCGTGAAGGTCAAAGATGAACCGCGAAACGGCCTGTCTGGATGGAAGGGCGGAAAAATGCATATAGTCAGTTCATTCGGTTGAGGGCCACGCCTACCAGAGGTATAGTGAACCGAAGGCATTGCAGATTTGACATGCACATCATGAAAGTGTAATATTTTAATCGTAAATCTGAAAAATGCAAAACCGGCAGGGAGAGGAAGCCAGCAATGGATGCAATAAGAGAAGTGAGAGTTATTCAACACAATGTTATTACAATCAATGTGCCGGATCAGCTTGTTAACCGGACGGTTGAAATAATTGTAATGCCGTTGAATGATCAGGATCAGATTCAAGATGCTTGGCCTGAAGACTTCTTTGAGGCAACAGCAGGCTGCATGGCCGAAGACCCAATTTCGCGTGCGCCGCAGGGAGATTACGAGAAAAGGGAAAACATTTTATGAGGTTCCTGTTAGACACAAATGCATGTATCTCCTATTTGAATAATCCTGTCTCACCCATACGATCCAAAATGTCTCTGTTGCCACCTTCTGCAATTTTTATTTGTTCCGTGGTGAAAGCCGAACTTTTCTATGGAGTGCTTAAAAGCGGAAATCCCCCAAATAACATGGAAAAGTTGAATGTTTTTTTAAAACAAATTCAATCGTTGCCATTTGACGATGATTCGGCACTTATTTTTGGCGAGGTTAGGGCTCAACTTTCCCGTATCGGTAGGCCAATCGGCCCCTATGATCTTCAAATAGCAGCAATTGCTTTGCAGCATAAGCTGACATTGGTTACGCATAATTTGGCGGAATTTAACCGCGTTCCGGATTTGCACTGTGAGGATTGGGAAAATAAATAAATTTCTATCTGCCGTCCAGGCAGACAGAAAGAATTATAGCCTGCCTGGCGTAATTTCAACAAAGCTGGAATCAACAGAATCAATAGAATCAACAGAATTGCATCTTAATTATTAGCTATTTGCTTAGGATTTTAAACTACCGATTTCAAGTTAAACCGGTTTTCTGTGAGCCAAGATTTTAAGTGCATCCTGTTTGAAGCACGAAATATGTCCGGTTATGTAGCACATCATCTGTCTGGTTTGTAATAGTCACCGCTGGCGGTGAAAGATGTGGCGGACAAAGAGGCTACAGGAGATCCGGAAGATGGGATTTGAAGAGGTTTATGGGGGTTGGAGTGAGAGTGGGGTGATCCAGGAGGAAGCGGCGTGGATATTTAGTGGATGTTGATATTAGGCCCTTTGGAGGATTGGTATCTATATTTAAGTGGTTTTGGGTAATTCCCCCATTTACCGATTTCCGGTCAAACCTAAAATCTGTAAATCAGATTTTTTCAACCCACAAGTTACCCATCTCCGCTTTGAGCCGATTTGGGTAATTCGTCCATTTACCGATTTCACGTCAAATTTACGTCTCGCTCGGGCAGATAGCCGTTTCGGACCATGCGCTTCCGGCCGGCTTCATCCTTTAAATCGGCATACTGGCTGAGAAAGAACTCGATCTCGGTTTCTAATACCTGACTTAACAATTTACGGGCTCCCTGACGTAAAATATCGGTGATCGGATCATCGACAAAGGGCTCTGGCTTTTTTTGTTCGGTTACGCTAATCTTGCTCATGGGTGGTGCATCCTTTCCTTGAAAGAAGATTGAGCATCGCACAGTGGAAAACGATAGCCGTCGTTAATGTTATAGAATCTCCTTCCATTTTGAAGTATGCGCAGCAGCTTGAATCCCGCGGCCTGAGGGGCAAGGATGCACTTCATATTGCATGTGCGCTTGAAACGGGTTGCGAATGCTTATTGACGACAGACGATCAAATCGTTAAAATAATGGATAATGATGACGAAATTCGGGTTATGAATCCGACCGTTTTTGTCACTACGATGGAGCCGTACTCATGAAGACAGATACAGAAATCAAGTGTGAAGGCATACAAACCCTCATTGATCATCTGGGCAGGGTGGATGCAGAGAGGTTTGTTGCGCTCCTATCCCGCGAACCCTTCGATTACACGCTGTGGCAAAGAGACCTTTGGCCCGGGAAGACGGCACGGGAAATCAGTGCTCACGCAATGGAAAATTTGAGGTAGATCGGAAATCAAACCCTTTTAGTTCGCCACACACTTCCTCTTTGAGGTGAAGGGTGTAAATTTTTGGAATTATCGACCGGCAGGTCTCTACAGCTGCCCGTTCGATTTGGGGCAAATAGACTTCACGTTGGTCCAGGGATTTGCTGCGAGCATTGGTTCGAAACCGAGCGCCGGCCGGGGCCGAACACCGGCTGGTGCTTCGACCTGATCTTGCGATGGTGGCGGATATCGGCGCCAGTCGGGGGCAATTCTTACCGATTTTCGGTCAAGGCTGTTTTCGGCAACTTCCTCCTTTACTCATTTCCGGCAATACCAGTTTTGGGTAATTTTCACCTTTACCGATTAACGCCTAAGACAGTTTTTGGCAATTCATTACCGATTTCCGGTCAAACCTAAAATCGGTAAATCAGATTTTTCAACCGCCTGTTCCACTCCAGGCTGCTTCTTATCACTTGCCGATTTTTTTGTCTGTTGGTGGCGATGGCGAAACCAGACACGGAAATTGGATAGCAGTTCGGGGAAGGGGAGTGTTGGTGCCGCCCGGAGATGCCGCTTCATTCGCGGATGCAATTATCAGGCTGGCAGAAAACCCTGAAGATCGTGAAAAATTTGGGCCGCCGGAAGGGAATTTGCCGTTAACGAACTTGACCGCACAAAGATTTTATCCCGATTCACCCGGGACCCAAACTTCATCACCCACTCATCATAATCCAATTTTTACCCATTTCCGGTAATACCAGTTTTGGGTAATTTTCACCTTATTAATCCGTTTTGGTTCAATATTCTATTACCGATTTCCGCTTAAGGCTAAAATCGGTAATTTCAGCAAAGGCGTGTAACAGGTTGGCCTAGTGGATCCACTCGATCTCATTCAACAGGGAAAAATCAAGAGACATTTTCGGGCTACCCGCAAACTGACCACACCAAAACTGGTTTCTCATATTACCCAGCGGGCGGCTGGCAAGGAGCCTCTTTTTATTGAAGACAACGATTATCTTTCCGATTTCCGCCTAAGGCCAAAATCGGTAATGGCGAGCGGGGTTTTTTCAACACATCCCAGCCTTGAGCTGAAGTGTGTAAATTTTCAAGGTTATCGGATAATAATTCTCTATGTCTGACCGTTCGGTTTGGTGCAAATAGACTTCGCACACTTCGTTCATCGACGGTTCAGCTTCCAGCGCAAAAGATTGGAGACCACAGCAAGGCAGTTTGCCAACAACAAACTTGACCATAAAAAGATTTTATCCCGATTCACCGAAGTTCTAAATTCCTTCGCTAATGCATCTTAACCATACAACTTCCACATTACCCATTTCCGCTTTGAGCAGATTTGGGTAATTTACTCGGACCGGCGCTTGGATTTATGGAGTCGTTATTTTTTGGAGAGATGATTCCTTCACCAAAGGCACCAATATCCCGCCTGGCGAGCATAATAAAAGAGGTGATCCTCAGCACCTTTGAGCGCTTCAAGAACGGATTCCGTAAAAAAAGTAAAGTTCCTGAACTCTGGGACGGCAAGGCTGCCGATAGAATTGTCGACCAGCTGACATTCCTATCCACCTCTGCATAAACTCACCGATTCCACCCAAGGCCAAACCGGTAAAAAATAACCCCCCGAAACTACCGATTGGTCCCAGGCCTAAATCGGTAATAAATGAATCCCAAGCTACCGATTCTACCACACAGGGTCGCAACTTCTTACCGATTTCAGGTCAAACCTGTTTTTCTCAATTTTTTTGATTGCTCATGCGTAAATAATTAATATTTCTTGACGCGGTTTATTCCTTACTATATTATAAATATGTAAGGAATTTCATAAGGAGGTCAACGCCATGAAGTCGACCATTACATCAAAATATCAAACAACGATTCCCAAGGCCGTTCGTGAGTATCTGGGTCTTACCATAAAAGACGCTCTTGAATGGAAGGTGGAAAAAGGCAGGATCACGGTTTATCCCGCAAAAAAGAATTTCTTGAAGTATAGGAATGCCGTTAAAACGGGCGGTGGAGACATTGCCGCCGACATTGCATTAGCTCTTAAGCTCCGCATGGAGAAATACCATTGAAGCGATATGTCATTGACACGAACGTTCTGATTTCCTTTGTGACGGATCGCAGCCCGGAACAGCAGAGGAAAATTGCTCCCTTATTCGAGGCGGCCGCACATCTGAAAGCGGTGATCCTCTGTCATCAATATGTTTTAACGGAGTTCATTTATGTAATGGACAAGGTCTATCATCTCCCCAAAGGTGAGATTGGCCGGATGGTGGTTGATCTCATTCAAATGCCCGGTATCGAGATCGTACAGGAATGTGATTTTACTGTCGTGCTGTCCTGCTGGCCTGACCCGCTCACTGATTTCGGCGATGCGGTCATTGCCTCGGTCGGCATGTTGAAAAGAGGCGCTGTGGTTGTAACGTTTGACCGTAAATTTTCTGGCGTTTTAAAATCACTAGGGCGTGGCATATACACATTTGAAACATGAGAAAACAAAAACAATTGGGCAGCCGGGCGGTTTAATTGGTTTTAATTGCTTTTAATTGGGGGTCGGACCAGGAAAGATCTTATTATATCAAAGTACTATCCTCAAAAACACCCTGTTTTGAGGCCTTAAACGCATGTTTTTACCGTCAGAAATGGCTGTTTAAGAAAACTGGGGGCAGGCGTTCAGAGGGGAACAGTTCCTATGTTACCGATTTCAGCTCAAGGCTGGAATCGGTAATGACGAGCGGGATTTTTTCTACACATTCCAGCCTTGAGCTGAAGTGTGTAAATTTTCGGGATTATCGGATGGTAATTCTCTAAGGCTGACCGTTCGGTTTGGTGCAAATAGACTTCGCACCCTTCGTTCATCGACGGTTCAGCTTCCAGCGCAAAAGATTGGGGACCACAGCAAGGCAGTTTGCCATCAACGAACTTGACCGAAAAAAGATTTTATAATGAAAATACACTTGATAGCCGGCGCTAGACCCAATTTCATGAAGATTGCCCCCATTGTAGGAGCGCTGGATAGAAACGGTCGAGCAATCGACCGCAAGATTGTGCATACCGGCCAGCACTACGATTTCGAGATGTCTCAGTCTTTTTTCGAGGAGCTTGAGATCCCAAAACCCGATTTCTTTCTGGGAGCGGGTTCCGGATCGCACGCCGAGCAGACGGCAAAGATCATGCTCGAATTCGAGAAAGTCTGTCTGGAGGAAAAGCCGGAGCTCATTATTGTGGTGGGCGATGTCAATTCCACTCTGGCCTGCAGCGTGGTCGCCAAAAAGCTGTTGATAAGGGTTGCCCATGTTGAGGCGGGACTTAGAAGTTTTGATCTTACCATGCCGGAAGAGATCAACCGCATGGTGACGGATGCTATTTCAGACTATTTTTTTGTTACCGAAAAAAGTGCGGTTGATAACCTTCTGAAAGAGGGCAAGCCGGAGGATCGTATTTTCTTTGTCGGTCATGTGATGGTGGATAATCTTCTTTACCATCTTGCTAAACTCAATGGAGCCGGTCAGGCAGACTTTAAGACCAGCCGCCTCAAAAATGATTTGAAGAAATATGCCTTTCTGACGCTTCATCGGCCTGCAAACGTGGATCACCGGGAAACATTCGGTGAAATCGTCGAGGCCTTGAATCAAATAGCAGAAGAACTGTCGATTGTCTTTTCCGTGCACCCGCGCACCCGCAAGATGATTGAAAAATTCGATCTCAAGCTCTCGGACCGGATTTTTCTCCTGCCGCCGCTGGGTTTCAAAGAGTCGCTTTATTTGTGGAAAGATGCTTGCCTGGTCATGACAGATTCCGGCGGCCTGCAAGAAGAGACTACCGCTCTTCGCATTCCCTGCTTTACCCTCCGCAACAACACCGAACGTCCGATAACGATCACCGAAGGCACGAACATCCTGGCCGGTACTTCCAAGAAAGAGATCCTTCATGCCTTTTTTTGCTTCCAGAAAGGATACCGCAAGACGGGCAAAATCCCCGAACTCTGGGACGGCCACGCTGCCGACCGCATTGTAGAAAAACTGCTCTCTTTCGTCTGATCACGAACCGACCTCCCCAGTTACCCATTTCCGGCAATACCAGTTTTGGGTAATTTTCACCTTTACCGATTTCGCGTCAAACCTGAAATCGGCAAGTCGAATTTCAAACGAAATCGTTTTTCCCATTCTGACAGGTCGTTACATTAACTGCGGTGATGCGGAGGACCTTCAAAGCAGGATGTCGGCTTTGATATGTTAATTGAACCGGTTGAAGTATGCGCAACAGTTTGAATCCCGCGGCCGGAGGGGCAAGGGTGCACTTCATATTGCATGAGCGCTTGAAACAGGGTGTGAATGCTTGATAGAAAGGTTTGACAAGCCATTGGAGCCGATGTATATACTATACGTATATACAATCCAAAGGAGGGCATGATGACAGCTAAGGCAAGAGTTTTTCGTTCCGGAAATTCCCAGGCGGTCAGGCTGCCGAAAGAGTACCAAATCGATGCAAATGAAGTGGAGATCTTCCGGCGCGGAGATGAAATCGTCCTCCGCCCAAAACCAAAGAGCTGGGATCGTTATTTCAAACGTGGAAGGCGATTTACCGACGACTTTCCAGATACGATAGAGGATCATTCTCCGGAAGAAAGGAATCCGATTTGATCCGCTAGCGGTTCATGCCTTATTTATCGAGAAAGTGCTCATCACGAACAATCAGAACGAGTTTGAACGTATCCCTGGCCTTAAAGTAGAAAATTGGATTGCCTGAGGAGGGATGCAGCAGACAGCGGGACATTCTGCAATGCTTGAATATCCGGATTTTGCTTTGAGCTAAAGTGTGTAAATTTTGGTAACTGCCGGTCATGGACCCCATAGCGGATCTCATCCAACAGGGAAAAAGCAAGCGTGTCTTCTGAGTCGCCCGCAAGCTTACCACTTTGCAGTTGGTAACCCGGAATCGCATTAAATTGAAATGTGGTTACTTTAAAAATCCCTGAAAAGGGTGAATATAAATGTGGACATTTTAATAAAACTCGTGTACACTTGATGCGCCTGAATTAAAAGATATCAAGAGGTGATATCATGGAAGTGAATGTCAAAGAAGCAAGGGCAAAAATCAGTTCCCTCTTGAATAGAACCCAAAAGGGTGAAGAAGTGGTGATTGTGCGTCGCGGAAAAAAAATTGCCCGGCTGGTTCCCATCGGCGATAAGGGTAAACGACTGCCCGATTTGCTTAACTTTCGGAATTCAATCGCCGGAAAAGGAGATTCCCTCAGCAAATCTGTGGTACAAGGTCGTTCTGGGGAACGTTATTGAAGCATTACATCGATACAAGCGTGCTTGTCGCCTATTATTATCCGGAGGCTCTGAGCGATTCAGTTCAAATCTTCCTAAGGGAACAAGTTCAGCCTGCCGTTAGTACCTTGACTGAAGTGGAATTTTTTTCGGCAATAGCTAAAAAGGTGCGGACGGATGAACTCGACCGGCGAGACGGCAACCGTATTCTTTCAAAATTTTTGGCTCATTGGGGCGGTAATTTTTTTTCGATTATTTCAGTGGAATTGCAGCACTGGCGGCTTGCCCGGGACTGGATCGGTCTTTTCAGCACCCCTCTTCGAACTCTCGATGCGCTTCATCTTTCGATTGCCTCGATTGAAGACCTTGTGCTGGTTACATCTGACCAACAGCTTGCCCAGGCGGCGGACACCTTGGGTGTTAAGACAAGGATTATGACTGCGGATGAGTGAACTATCGATTTTTACCGTCATGGCTGCGCTCTATCCAGTTGAGACGGGATTAACCCATCCTATTCGAGCAGTAAATTAACAGCCTGTTTATCAACCTTTTTTAGGACTACAGTTTTCGGCCTGGTGGATCAATTTGCGGCCATATGCTCCGAGAAAAAAGCACACTGATACTTCGCGCCCATAAGCTGCTGGACACCCTTCTTACCTCGGCCGCTTTTATCATGGCATATTTTATCAAGCGCGAACTTCTTCCAGACCCCATTCGCGGCCTTACCACAGGGCCCAATTATTATATCGTCCTGCTGATGATTATCATCATCTGGTTTATAACCTTTGACGCGCTGGATCTTTACGCCTCCTACCGGAAGAAGACCATCGGCCAGGTGGTCGGAGATATGGCCAAGGCCGTATCTTTAAGCATGCTGGTATTGTTCCTGTTCATGTACATCTTTAAAATCAAGGATGTCAGCCGGGTCATGATGGGTGTTTTTTACCTGCTGAATATCGGACTGCTGGCCCTCAGTAAAGGGTCCACCTACAAACTGCTGAAGCATTTCCGCAGCCAGGGGTATAATTTCCGCAATGTGCTCATCGTCGGCAGCCGTGAACGGGCCCGGGACGCCATCGACATCATCGGCGACCGCCTGAACGCGGGTTTCAAAGTGCTGGGATGCCTGGAAGTGGACGGCGGCGCTGTGGGCGTGTCGGTTAAAAACGGCGTCAAGGTCATCGGCACGATCGAGCAGCTCACGGAAGTCCTGACCGCCAATGCCGTGGATGAATTGATATTTGCAATCCCGCTCAGAAGTATTCCGGAGGTCGATAAGTATATTGCCGTAGCGGAACATATGGGCATTTCGGTGCGCATTATTCCGGACTGGCAGCTCCATTATCTGAAATACCGCCCGGGGGTTGCCAAAATCGAATTTGAGGAGTTTCTGGGACTGCCCACCATAACTCTGAAAACAACACCCCCCAATCAGGGCGAACTGCTAGTCAAAACCGCTTTTGACTATGTATTTGCGTTTGTCGTGCTGATCGTTCTGCTGCCGGTTTTCATTGTCATCAGCATACTGATAAAGCTTTCTTCCGCCGGTCCGGTCTTTTTCAAGCAGGAACGCCTGAGTCTGAACGGCCGCAGGTTTCATGTGTTGAAGTTTCGCACCATGGTGGCCGACGCGGCCGACAAGTTTCAGGAAGTCAAGGTCCTGAACGAGGCGGACGGACCGGTATTTAAAATCAAAAAGGATCCCCGCGTGATTCCCTATATCGGCACGTTTTTACGAAGGACCGGTCTGGATGAACTGCCGCAGCTTATCAACGTGTTAAGAGGAGAGATGAGCATTGTGGGGCCCCGGCCGCCGATTCCTTCCGAAGTAAAGAAATACGATATCTGGCAGCGCCGCCGGCTTTCCATGAAGCCCGGCATCACCTGCCTGTGGCAGATCACCCCCTGTCGCAACGAGGTCTGCTTTGACGACTGGATGAAACTGGACCTGGAGTACATCGACAAATGGTCGCTTTGGCTCGATTTTAAAATTCTTGCCAAGACCGCCGGCGTCGTTCTGACCGGCTCCGGCCGCTAATCCGCATCACGTTATCCGGAAGTAGAGAGGATTTATGTGATCCGGGGGATGTTTGAAAAACGGAAAGTACGGTTAGTCCCGTCAACCATAAAAAATACTTCAATTAGATCATGCTGAAACATCAAAGCAAAATGGATCGAATCATATTCGCCGGGATCATCGGTCTGCTGATCTTCGCGCCGCTGGCCTTCGGCGCCCTGCACGTGTGGGCGTATACCGTGGTGGAAGTGGGGGTTTTCACCCTGCTGGCACTGTGGGTGCTGGACCGGTTCATGATTTCAAAAAACGAAACCGTGGCGTGGGTGAAAACCCCTGCCAACCTGTTTCTGATCCTGCTGCTGGGTTTGATCGGCCTTCAGCTCGTCCCGCTGCCCCCTTCCTGGGCGGCTTTCATATCGCCCCAAACCTATGCCGACAAAAAGTCGCTTTGTGAGGTGCTGGCCCAGGCGGGCAGAGGCTGCGAACGCTGGACGGCCCTGGCATATTACCGGCATCCGGTGGTGATCCAGGGGCTTAAATTGATGGCCTATCTGGGGATGTTTTTCCTGGTTCTCAACACGATCCGCTCCCAAAAGCGGATGGATATTCTGATATATGTCCTGATATTTCTGGGGCTGTTTGAAGCTCTCTACGGTATTTACCAGCTTTTCAGCGACCGGCCCAGAGTCTGGTGGTGGTTGAATCGTTCTGCAGCGGTCGGCAAACGGGCAACCGGCACCTATACCGGGGCCAACCACTATGCCGGATACCTTGAAATGGCGATCCCGCTTCTGTTCGGGTTCATGATCGCCCAGCGCAGACGCCACCGCCGGTTGGTATCCGGATTAGGAGGCGTTCGGGCGGCTTTGCAGCGTCTGGTGGTGCTGTTCGCGCCGGAGTCGGCCAACCCCCGCATGATTTTCTTTTTTTTCAGCGCCCTTGTCATGGCCCTGGCGCTCCTTTTGTCAGGCTCGCGGGGCGGCATCCTGGGTATGGGCGCTGCCATGCTGGGAATTGCCGCTATCTTTTTTACCAAGAGCGGGTATCGCAAATACGGCGCGCTGGCCGTCGGTTTCTGCGTGCTGGCGCTATCATACGGGGTTCATATCGGCGTCGATCGGACCCTCAAACGGTTTGAACAGGTGCATAATCTGGAGGAGCGTCTGTTTATCACCCGCACGATTGTCCCCATGGTGGCTGAATACAAAGCGGCCGGGGTGGGTTGGGGCAACTTCCGGTATGTGTATCCGCGCTTTTCTCCGGATGATTTCAACCGGGTTTCCTCCAGCGGCCACGCCCACAATGACTGGATCGAGGCGTTGAGCGAAGTGGGGCTGACCGGCGGTTTCCTGATCGCGGCGGCCTTTGTGACGTTTCTTTACAAGATGATAAGCGTATGGCGTCGTCGTCGGGACCTGCATGCCCTGGGAGTGGGGGCCGGGGTGATGGCCGGGCTCATGGCCATCGCTTTTCACAGCTATTTCGAGCTGAATATGCACATCCCGGCCAATCCCCTGACCCTGGCGGCGATTCTGGCCCTGGGCTATGCCGCCCTGCACCGCCAGGGGCGCGGCTATAAGGAAAGTCTTTTTTACCGGACCCGGGAAATCCAGTTGACCAGCCGACGGCGGTATGCCGTCGCCGGCGTGCTCCTGCTTGCGCTGGCGGTGGGGATGCTCGTCAGTGTCCGGCATTTCCGGGCGGAAATCAAGACACCCACCGAGTGGAACGCCACCCTGAATCTGAACTGGAATCCACGCCTGATCGAGGTGCAGGAAGCCATCGAGGTGAACGCCTGTAATGCCGAGTATCATTTTAAAAAGGCCGGGCTGTATATGCGGGCCAAGTCCGCCCATGAAATGGAGCGGCGCGAATATAATGAAGCCGCAATTTCAGCCCTGGAAACGGCGCTGCGCCTGAACCCGGCCAGCGAAATTTACTGGTATGATCTGGGACAGCGCTATTCCCTGCGCAGTTACGATCCCTATGATTACATCCAGCGCTGGCTGCCTCTGGCGGAAGTCTGTTTCAGCCAGGCCGTCCAAAGCTCCCCCAACAACCCCGACATCCTTTTTAACACAGCCTGGTACTGGGTCTGGCGCGCCGGCATGCTGCCGGAAAAATCCGATGAGGGGGATTTATCCCCCGCCGGCGGCATCCGCACCCGGAAAGCGGCCATCGGCAAGTTCCAGGAACTGTTCCGGCGATCTCTGGCGCTTAACCCCCGGCGCTGGCAGCAGGCCGTGGAGCGGGTGTGGGAGTATCACCCGGAGGATGCTGTGGTTCTGGGAATTGTGCCGGAGGACAACGAGAGGCTCAAGAGTGAGGTGTTGAAGAAGGTGGTGAATAAATAGGAGAGAGGTGGGATGCCGGGGGGCCCGTTGTTTTTATTCGGTTCATGGTGCCGCTATGAAATCTGGCCTCAAAAGGAAACATAAATAAAATAATTACTTGACAGGGAAATGAAAATATTGATAAAAGAAAATTTCTTTGAACACGAACGGACGATGCTTTCTAAAACCGATTTATTCACGTTTTTTATAAGATAAATAGAGTCAAATAGATTTTTTTTAATTTTTTTGATCTTTCCAAATTAACAACCCGTATGGAGAGCAACCATGAAAGTGAAAAAACATTTGAAACGCGTGATTCTGTTACTTCTGGTGGGAAGCTTTGTTCTGATTCCCCGGGCGGATGCCGCTACACCGATCGCGACGATTTCCGCCTTTGACGGGGATGTTTCGATTCTATCGGATTATAAGATTATCAAGGTTACCCAGGCGGGTCAGGTGCTCCGTCAGGGGGACCGCGTCCAGGTCAAGGTCGGGTTTGCCGCTGTGACCTTTGACGACGGCGCCACCTTGAACGTGAACCCCTATTCCAGCGCCCTGATTCAGCAGCAGGAGGAAGAGAGCGGATTCTGGATCTTCAAGACCAAAAAGGTCGTGCGCCGGATTACCTGCTTTATCGGCAAGCTGAAATTCAAAAGCGGTAAATCCATCCAGGACAACTACCTGCAGACCCCCACGGCGGTTGCCGGCCTGCGGGGCACGGAAGCCGAAGTTGGATTCGACAACGCCAAGAACTATCTGAACATGATCTCCGGTGAACTTGCCGCCACTTACGGCGAATTTATCCGGGGCTTTTTTGAAAATCCGGGTGTGGATGCCGCCACCAAAAACCAGGTATTCCAGGCCTTGGAGGCGGCAGTAGCAGCCAGCGCCAGTGCCGCTCCGGGAGACACCCAGGCTCAGCAGGCCGCACAGACAGCGGCCCTCGAGGCGGTTCAGACCGCCGCTCAGGAAATGGTGAATAACCCGGACCCGGTTGTGGCCCAGCAGGCCCAGGAAATTGTGACGCAGACCCAGCAGCAGATAGAGAACGTGCAGGCGGGAATTGCACCTACGGCCACAACGGAAGCGGCGCCGACCACCACGGTTCCAACCACCATCGCGACAACGACGACCACCACCACAACAACAACGACCACGACGTCGACAACGACGACATCGACAACGTCTTCAAGTTCCACCACGACAACGCTCTACTTCTAGTGTTAAAACCAGGGGAGACCGATACCGGTCTTCCCTGACCATTTTGAAAACATATAATATATAATCTTAAGATGATAGATGAGGTGAGAAAATGACCAGAACCCGATGTCATAAAGGACATGTTGGAACCGTGGCGGTATTGATTGTTCTGTTTTTCAGCCTGCAAGCCGCTTCGGCCCTGGCCCAGGGAAACATCCGCTTCGGCCGGACCCAGATCGATCTGGGGCTGAAATACGAGCTGCGCTATGACGACAATATCTTTTTTGAAAGCGCCAATGAGGAAGATGATTTCATCCACATTGTCACGCCGAGAATCGACTTTATCTACAACGGCAGCACGCCCGACAATTATTTAAAGGCCGGCTACTGGGTGGACCTGGCGGCCTATACGGATTTCGATGACAACAATTATCAAAGTCACAATCCCTATCTGGATTTAGGCCTGAAATCGGCAGCCGGGTTTTATTTTAAGTTTTACGATAAATTCCTGTACACCCAGGATCCGTTTGGCTCTAACACGCAATATGAAAGAAGCCAGTTTGGAATCGGCGCCAAAACCAAGCGGATGGACAACATTGCCGATGTGACCCTGGGGTATGAGTTTTTCAAAAAATACTCCGTCGAAGCCCTTTACCGCAATTATTTCATTGATTATGACCTGAAAGAAGATGAATGGCAGAACCGCAAGGACAACCGTTATGGCGGCGCTTTTTATTATCATTATTCCCCCAAGACCTATTTTTTGGCGGAGTACCGCTACACCCAGGCCGAATACGACAAACAGAACGACGGTGTGTTCGACTTCGGCCGGGGTGCGTTCTGGAGTTCCAATACCTCCCAGGATTACATCAAAAACGAAGTCTTTGTCGGCGCCAAGTTCAATCCGGGCGGCAAGCTGGGCGGAGCCGTCAAGCTCGGCTGGGGCAACAAGGAGTATGACAACGAGTTTGATCTTGCCGGCAACTCCTATGAGGACATGGACGGCTGGATTTCAGAGACGGCCGTCTACTGGCAGGCTCTGGCCCGGACCCTGTGGACCGTTGAACTGGGACGGTCCTTTGAAGGTTCACCCGATGCCGACGCCGCCGGTTATATCGATATGTATTTCAAACTCGGCCTGCGTCAGGGTATGGCCAACCGCCTGACGGGCATCCTGGGATTTAAATACAATAGCAACGACTATGAAAACGAAATCGCCGGCCGTCCCAAAAAAGAGTTTGACATTTACGGCGTTACCGCCGGCCTGGAATATGAAATTAAAAAGTGGCTGACCGCCGGCCTGCAATGGGAGTATGAGACCAAAGACGCCAGCGACGGCGCCTATGCCACTCAGGAATATGACCGCAATGTCGTGAAATTTATGATCGACAGCAAGTTTTAATCTCAGTAGTGCCGGATCAAAAAAAAGGGAGAGTGAAAACTCTCCCTTTTTTTTGGATCCGGAGGCCAGGGGGCAGGAAAAAGGTTGAAGGTTGAGGGGGGGCGGGCAGGCTTATTTTCCCTTGCATTTTCAGATCGATAACGTTAAATAAACAAGTTATTCACATAAATAAGCAAAGGGAGCGGGCAGCAGGGGTCCCGGGGTGTGTGTATGAGACTGATAAAACATTTCGTTGTAATCTTATGTGCTGCGGCGTTTGTCTGCGGCTGCGGCGCCAGTGGGGAAGTGGTGCAGGTGACCACGGTTTCCGAAGGGGATTTAAGCGGCATCGGTGAAGAAAACATGGCACAGCTGGGTGAGATCATTGAAGCCAAGAAAAAGGAGAAGACACCCCATGCCATCGACCGGTTCCTGGAAGAAACGCCGCAGTATTCGGTGGATCAATACCTGAAGCTGAGCCCGGACGCCAACAACGCCAGCGCCCAGGACTACCGCGTGGGCGGGTATGATGTGGTCGATATCATCGTCTATGAAGAAGCGGACCTTTCGCGAAAGGACGTGCGCATCAGCGCCGACGGCTTTATGTCATTTCCCCTGGTGGGGCGACTGCAGGTAGCGGGTCTGACCACCTCGGAAATAGAAAAGCTGATCTCTGAAAAACTGGCCGAGGGTCAGTATCTGCTGGATGCCCATGTTTCCGTGAACGTGATGGATTATAAGAGCAAGCAGTTCATTGTGCTCGGGGCGGTGAAGGAACCCGGCACCTATCCGCTCAAAGCCAAAGAACGGATCCTGGACGCCATTTCCCGTGCCGGCGGGATCGTTCTGGAAAATGCCGGCAAGCAGGTCATGATTATCCGTACGGTAAGTTCACAAGCCGGAAGCGACAAAAAGGTGACGATCCGTCTGGATGTCGACGGCCTCCTGAAGGGCGGCACTCAGTTTCTGCTCCAGGACAAGGACCTGATCTACATACCCAAGGCCGAGCATTTTTATATCATCGGCCAGGTAACGACCCCCGGCTCTTATCTGTATCAGCAGGAGAACATCACCCTGGTGGAGGCCATCAGCATGGCCGGCGGGTTCACCCCCATTGCCGCCCGGAACAAAACCCGCATCGTGCGGGTGGAAAACGGTGCTGAAAAAATCATTCAGGTGCAGGTGGACGCCATCACCAAGTCCGGCAAAAAAGCCCAGGATGTCAATATCCTGCCGGGGGATGTGATTGTGGTGCCGGAGAGTTTTTTTTGATGGAAGAAAACAGAGAAGAACAGATCGATCTGCGGGATTACCTGCGGGTCCTGGTCAAGCGGCGCTGGACGATTATCAGCCTATTTGCGCTGGTGGTCCTGTCTGTGGCGGTCTATACCTTTACCGCGGTTCCGATCTATCAGGCAACCGCGCGGATCGTGATCGAAAAGGAAAACCCCAACCTGGTTTCCATTCAGGAAGTCATGGCGGTGGACGCCACCGGTTCGGACTATTACCAGACCCAGTATAAGATTATTGAAAGCCGGGCCGTGGCCCGGGAAGTGATTCGGCGTCTCGACCTGCAAAACAGCCCGGAGTTTTTCCCTGAACCCAAGGATGATGTGGTTTCCAATATCAAGGCCTGGGTACAGGAAACCCTTGCCGCCTGGAAAGACTGGATTGAGTCTCTGCTCAAGACCGCTCCGGAACCCTCCGCGCCGGATGAAGAAGCGAATGCGGACGATTTTAAACTGGTCAACGCATTTATGGAGCGCGTTCGCGTGGAACCGATTCGCAACAGCCGGCTGGTGGATGTCAGCGTTGATGCAATCGACCCCAAAATGGCCGACCGGATGGCCAATGAACTGGTGCGCGCCTACATCGATCAGAACCTGGAGGCCAAGCTGGTGGCGGCAAAGGATGCCGTTCAGTGGCTGGGCGACCGCATTCAGGAAGAACGCCGCAAAGTGGAGACGGCCGAAGGCGCCCTGCTGGCCTACAAGGAAAAGCATCAGATCATCACCGACTTTTCCAGCGATGCCGAACAAATTACGGCCCAGAAGCTGGCCCAGCTCAACTCCCAGGTGGTGGATGCCGAGTCCGTCCGGGTGGAGGCCGAAACGCGCTACAAGCAGGCCATGGCCCTGGACGATACCCCCGACATGCTCGATTCCATCCCGGAAGTGCTGAAGAATGAACTGGTCCAGGAAATCAAAAAGATGGAGGTCACCCTCTATAACCGCATGTCCGAACTGTCCAAGAAATACGGCAAGCGCCATCCCCAGATGCTGGCCATC
>ENA-OSEO01003547-OSEO01003547.1-sediment-metagenome-genome-assembly--contig:-NODE-3547-length-18231-cov-3.975598_pt1 | contig 18231 bp, 19 predicted proteins | sample MGYA00237883_ERZ534232 | MGnify/ENA metagenome assembly ERZ534232
GACCGGTTCGGTGATGCGGTGTGCACCTTCCCCGGCAAAAGGCGTCGTCTTTTCACACACCGGGCATCCGGGAAGGCCCGCCGGTATTCTCCGGCCGCAGGATTTGCAGACCAGCCGCGCCCCGCACTCGGGACACCGCTGCCAGTTTTCCTTGACGGGCAGGTTGCACAGCGGGCAGGTGAGCGCCCCCAAGGACATCTCGCATGCCGGACAGAAAGTCCAGTTTTCCTTGACCGGCTCGCCGCAGGCCGGGCACACGTTATGGGCATCGCTGTTTTTCATCGGTGCTTCCTTTATTTGAGATGCGCTTTCTGGTACAAGCGAGTGTACCAGATTTTTTATCCTATTTAAATTCTCTCTTTTTTGAAGGCAAGGAGATGAATATGCTCGAATCCATCGAAATGCAGCCCAGCGCACCCCCCGTCGCCACGGTCATCTGGCTGCACGGACTGGGGGCGGACGGGCATGACTTTGAGCCGATTGTTCCCGAGCTCAACCTTCCCGAGACGCTTCCGGTTCGCTTTGTTTTCCCGCACGCCCCCTTGCGACCGGTCACGATCAATGCCGGCATGGTCATGCGTGCCTGGTTCGATATTGTGAGTATCGAGGGGGGCCATCGGATCGATGAGGGCGGTTTTTTCGAGTCGGTGGACCTGATCAACGGTCTGATCGCTACCCAGGTGCAAGCGGGCATGCCCCCGGGCCGGATCGTGCTGGCCGGCTTTTCCCAGGGAGGCGCCGTCGTGCTCCACACCGGATTGCAGCATGCGCAACGGATGGCCGGTATCCTTGCGCTGTCCTGCTATCTGCCCACCATCGAGGCGATCCAGAAAGCGGGGCCTCCGCGTCATCCGGGCCTTCCGATCCTGATGGCCCATGGCACCCAGGACCCTTTGATTCCCTTTTCGTTTGCGGTTTCGACGCGAAACGCGTTGACCGCGCTCGGGCATTCCATCGACTGGCATGAATACGACATGGCGCATGCGGTCTGCCCCGATGAAATCGCGGCTATCGGATCCTGGTTGTCCAAGGTCCTCGGCCCGCCGGAACAGCCATGAGCGCGGCCGGGGATGTCGCCTGTGTGCCCAAACAGCACCTGACCGGGGCGTTTGTCTTCGGCGGGATCGCTGCAGCCCAGGCCGGTTGCCGCGGGCCGATGACCCGGCCCGATGTGAAATAGGGTTGACGTACCGAAGCACAACATACACGGAACACTAAACAAAGATAAGGAGAATCTCCCATGGCCCCATGGCAAGACCACTTAAACACCCATCAATCGACGTATCTTGAAGAACTTTGCGACTTTCTTCGCATCCCCAGCATCTCCAGCCTTCCGGAGCATGCGGAAGACGTCCGGCGCGCCGGCCGGTGGGTGGCCGGGCGGCTTGAACGTGCCGGAATGGAGAACGTTGAGATCCTTGCCACCGGCGGGCATCCGGTGGTTTTCGGCGAGTGGATGCACGCGCCGGGCAAGCCGACCGTGATGATCTACGGCCACTTCGACGTCCAGCCGGTGGACCCGCTGGACCTTTGGACCAGCCCTCCCTTTGAACCCCGCATCGACACCCAGCGGGTCTATGCACGGGGAGCCTCGGACGACAAGGGAAACCTGCTGATCCCGATCCTTGTCGCCGAATCCTTTTTAAAGACCGCAGGCGCCTTGCCGGTCAATCTCAAGTTTTTCTTTGAAGGACAGGAAGAGATCGGCAGCCCCCAGCTGGCCGCGTTCATCCCCGCCCACAGGCAACTGCTCTCCTGCGATCTGATCCTCAGCGCCGACGGCGGGCAGTGGAAAGAAGACCAGCCCGCCCTGATGGTCGGGCTCAGAGGGTTGACGGCCATCCAGATCGATGTCCAAAGCGCCACAGGGGACGTGCACTCCGGCTCCTACGGCGGCACCTTCCTCAACCCCATCCATGCCCTGGCGCACATCATCGACTCCATGCGCGGGCCGGACGGAAAGATCCTGGTGGATGGATTTTTCGATGCGGTCCGCCCGCTGACCGGCGACGAGCAGGATCTCATGGCGCAAATCCCCTACGACGAAGCCGATTTCACAGCCAAGCTGGGGGTTCCCGAACTCTTCGGAGAACCGGGATACTCCACCTACGAACGGATGTGGACCCGCCCGACCCTGGAGGTCAACGGCATCTGGGGGGGGTTCCAGGGCCAAGGGACGAAAACGGTGATCCCCAGCGCGGCCCATGCAAAGATCAGCTGCCGGCTGGTACCCGACCAGGACCCGGAGACGATCCGGGGGCTGTTGATCCGCCACGTCGAAACCCACGCGCCCCGGTATACCCAGGTCAAGGCGTATCCGATCGGCGGAGCCTCGGTCCCGTACCGGATCCCCATCGATCATCCGGGCAACCGGGCCGCCTATTCGGTTCTCGAATCGATCTACGGCAAAGCGCCCTACTATGCTTATATGGGGGGGACCATACCGATTCTCGGCGTGCTCTTGAAGCAGCTCAACGCGTATACGGTCAATTTCGCCTTCGGTCTCAACGACGAGCAGGTCCACGCCCCCAACGAGTTTTTTCGAATCGCAAGTTTCCAGCGCGGGCAGCAGGCATACGGGATGCTGCTTGAAGCGCTGGGGCGGGATTATCGTTGACGTCCTATCAGGGGTTTTATGCCCCCGGCCCGGAGGATATCGAAAAATTTTCCGATGAGTATTTCATTCATCGGAGCGCTTGGGACAGCCATACCTTGATGACCGTTTTTTTCACAAAACAGGAGCGGTTCAAGACTAATCCCGGTGCATGGATATCCTCTGGATACAATATGCAAATCATACCGGCTTTCAGCTGAATCGGTGTAAAAAATTCAGATGTGAAAAACTGGACATCATTTTCCGCGTCATACTCGTTTACCGGCCGGCAATCTGCTGGAGAACTGTTTCCGATGGTCTCGAACCCTTCAAACACATATTGAAGGTCGATGTATTTCCGGTGCCCTTCAAACTTTGCCTGATCCAGGGGTTGGGTTCTGTAAATCTGATTCAGGGCAATGAGCCTGTCTGAATCCAGAGAAATCTTTTGAGGCTCCCCTTCCTTTAATTTCAAAAAAGAATCGGAGGACAGATCCCTTACATAGCGCAGTCCTTTCAGAATCGGTTTATTGAAAAGTATGTTTTTATCGATTTCATTGAGATATCCGAATATGGCCATGCTTATCCCTTCTTTTGGATAGGTATTTTAATAAAAGCTGCTGTCGGTCCTGGCGATGCGCCTTCCGGTGATTTCATGCGGGGTAATACAGCAAATCCGCAGAATTTCCAACTCCGGTCTTCCGTATTTTTGCAGCGCCTTTTCTTTGCGATCGTTCATCGACGCGTATTCACCGTAGGGTCGGGGCACCCGGTATTTGTCGATGTGCATCTGGAGGTAGGGGATCATCCGATTGGGTTCTGAAATGATCTCAGCCCGGCCGGTGAGGATCACGCTTTTGGCAAGGGAAGCGTCCGACAGCGACTCGTCTACTTCAAAACAGACAATCGGATGGGTTTTGAGCACGCGCATCTTCCTTCCGTCAAAACTGCACATGTGGATAAAGATCTTGCCCTGGGCGTAGCAGAATCCCACCGGTATGATGTACGGGCCTTCCGGTGTGGTCATACCGAGCCTGCCGATCGGAGACACGGTGAGAAATTGATCGATTTCCGGGCGGCTCATCGGATGCACGTGCGCAGCGGCGTTGAACGGTCTGTCGGCGGCTTTTTGTTGATCTGTCATGGGGCTCCTCATCTGCTGGATCGTTGAAGTCAAACATGACGATGATGATAGATTCCGGGCTGAAAAGAATCAACCCCAAAGACACCCCAAAGGCAACCGGACACCGGGCCGCCCCAAAAATCTTCTCGATCGGACGCGGCCGGTTACGGGTGGTGGATTCGTAAAAAATCCAGACACCTTTACTTTGTTGCGGTTTTGTTTCATAAAAGTGCCCGATAAAAGGCGCAGAACCAATCAGCGGCGGGGGTGCAGGGTTTTGATGCTTCATCGAGTTCAACCAGACTCCCCCGGAGGGAGGAACGATATGCGGATCAAGATTACGGTATGCGAATTGCCAAATGATCCGGGGGCGTTCGCCGGTGCCTGGGATCGGCTCGTTGGGCATGCGGCGGCCCACCACAGCGATCTCGTTTTGCTGCCCGAGATGCCCTTTTATCGATGGCTTGCGCATTCAAGAACAGCGGATGCCCGCCAGTGGGAACTGGCGGTCGCCGCCCATCGGGAGTGGATCCCAAGGTTTCATGAGCTGGCTCCGGCCTGGGTCCTCGGGACCCGGCCGGTCATCACCCGGGGGAAAAGACGGAATGTCGGCTATCTCTGGAAACCGGACACGGGCATACAAGACGTCCACGGCAAATACCATCTTCCCGATGAACCCGGTTTTTGGGAAGCCTCGTGGTATCAACGCGGGGACGGGACGTTTTCTCCGGTCACCACCACCAGGGGGACGATCGGTTTTCTGATCTGCACCGAACTCTGGTTCTTCCCGCATGCGCGGCGGTATGCCCGACAGGGCGTCCACCTTCTGGCCTGCCCCAGGGCCACCCCAAGGCCGTCGGCCGAAAAATGGGTGGCCGGGGGACGGGCCGCAGCCGTGGTGTCCGGGGCGTTTTGTATATCTTCGAATCTTTCGGGCACGACCCCAGAGGGGGGTGATTTCGCGGGGGTCGGCTGGATCATCGAGCCGGAGGAGGGGAACCTCCTGGGGGTGACCACGGCGGAGCACCCCTTTTTGACCCTGGAGGTGAACCTTGCCGATGCCGAGAACGCAAAGAAGACCTACCCCCGGTATGTTCCCGGTTAGGGTATGTTTTTGAATAACGGATTTCCTGAATTCCGGTTGAAGCCAAAAATGATCCGGGACGGGTATGTGTATATTGAGGCATTATCCGTCCCTGCTGAGCATCGAGGCTCGACGCAGAAAATGGAAGAGAAATGAAAGTACCCATCTACCAAGTTGATGCCTTTACATCGGAGGTGTTCTCCGGTAATCCGGCGGCCGTTTGTATTCTGGAATCATGGATCGATGACAAGTCCCTGCAGTCCATCGCAGCGGAAAATAATTTGTCGGAGACGGCTTTCCTTGTCCCGAATGCTAACGGATTCGACCTGCGATGGTTTACGCCGGTTACGGAAATTGCACTTTGTGGACACGCAACACTGGCGAGCGCCTTTGTTTTGTTTGCCTGTCGACACTGGCCGGCGGATATCATCCGATTCGAGACACGAAAGAGCGGACAACTTGTCGTGACCAAGCGCGGTGACCTCCTTGACATGGACTTTCCTGCGAGAGCCCCTCGCGCTCAGGCTTCGCCGGCCGGGCTGAATGAGGCCTTGGGCGTTACCCCCGAGAAGGTATTCGGTTTCGAACCAAAGGGAGACCGGATGGTGGTGATGGCGGTATTGGCCAGCGAGAATGCCGTTCGAGGCGTGCGGCCCGATTTCAGCGCACTTGCTCGAGTTGAGTGCAGAGGCGCTATCGTTACCGCAAAGGGCGATCGGAGCGATTTCGTATCACGGTACTTTGGGCCCCGGGTCGGTGTGCTGGAAGATCCCGTAACCGGTTCTGCGCATTGCCTTCTGGTCCCCTATTGGGCAGGCGTGCTGGGAAAGAATGTTCTGCACGCGGTCCAGGTGTCCAAGCGAGGGGGAGAGTTGTTTTGCACAAACGCGGGTGAACGGGTCACCATATCCGGCAGAGCTGCTCTATACATGGAAGGAGTGATCACCCTATAGAACGCCGAGCCAAGCATTCCCATCAGACAAAAGGCTCGGGTATCGACGCTGGAGCGAGAACAGATGGCATCTGCCGAAAATCTCAGCGTCGATACCCCGGAGGTATGAAATGCAAGTTGGAGGTTCGGCTGGGCTTGCCACCTGAAGGTGACGTTATCCTGGGCCGTTCGGTGTTCCATCCATCGTGCTTGGGGGTCAGCGCCGGGACGATGTGACCTTTATGCGGCTTTGGCCAGCTGCACCGCACAGACCTTGAACTCGGGAATTCCCGCAACCGGGTCCAGCGCGGCGTTGGTCAGCCGGTTTGCGGCCGCGGCCGCATAGTGAAACGGGATGAACACCGTTCCGGGGACCGCCCGGGGCGAGACCTTCACCCGTGTCCTGATGTTTCCTCTCCGGGACGAAACCTCCGCCCAGCTTCCGTCCGCAAGCCCGTAATTTTCGGCATCGGCTGCAGAGATTTCGACAAAGCCTTCGGGCGCTCGCTCGTTGAGCCCCTCGGTGCGCATGGTCATGGTTCCGGTATGGTACTGGTAGAGCAGCCGTCCGGTGGTCAGGTACAGCGGGTAATCATCGTCCACCACTTCCGCCGGGGGCTGGTAGTCGATGGCGTGGAACAGCCCCTTGCCGCGGGTAAACCGGCCGACGTGCAGAATCGGTGTGCCCGGGTGCGCGGCATCGGGGCACGGCCAGTGGATCCCTTCTCTTTCGATCCGGTCGTAGGTGATCCCTGCATAGGAGGGGGTGACCCCCGCGATCTCTTTGAAGATCGCTTCGCTGCCGGCGTATGCCATCTCATAGCCCATCCGGGCGGCGATGCCGCAGATGATTTTCCAGTCGTCCATGGCCTCCCCGGGGGCCTGAACCGCTTTTCGAACCCGCTGTACGCGTCGTTCCGTGTTGGTGAAGGTTCCATCCTTTTCTGCAAAACAGCAGGACGGCAGCACCACGTCGGCCTTCTGTGCGGTTTCGGTCAGAAAGATGTCCTGGACCACCAAAAATTCCAGGTTTTCCATGCTTTTTTCCGCATGGTTGAGATCCGGGTCCGACACGAGCGGATTCTCACCGACGATATACAGCGCCTTGAGGCTCCCGTCGTGGGCCTTGGGGATCATTTCGGTGACTTTGAGCCCCGGCATGCCGGGAAGCCCCGAGACCCCCCAGGCGGTTTCCATCTTCTGCCGGGCGGCCATATCCCCGACGTTCTGGTAGCCGGTATAGACGTTGGGTAGCGCGCCCATGTCGCAGGCGCCCTGGACGTTGTTCTGCCCCCGCAGGGGGTTGACCCCGCCGCCTTCCACCCCGAGGTTTCCGCAGAGCATGGCCAGGTTGGCCAGGGACTTGACATTGTCGGTTCCACTCACATGCTGGGTGATCCCCATGCAGTAGAGAATGCTTGCCGGCTTGGCCCCGGCATAGCTCCGGGCGGCCCGCTCCAATTGCTCGGCCGGAATCCCCGTGATGGATTCCACATAGTCGGGGGTGTACCGTTGAACCGTCTCTTTGAGCGCATCAAACCCCTCGGTGCGGTTTTGGACGAATTCCGCGTCATAGAGGTTCTCCCTGATGATGACATGCATCATGCCGTTTATCCATGCCACATCGGTTCCCAGATTGGGGCGGATCCATTCCTTTGCGTAGCGGGCGATCCGGATCTGCCGGGGGTCCACCACGATCAGCGTTTTTCCTTTCAGCACGACGGCCCGCTTTACAACCGCCGACAGGACCGGATGATTTTCGGTCGTATTGGAGCCGGTGATCAGGATCAGTTCGGCTTTTTCGATGTCCCCGATCGTATTGGTCATCGAACCACTTCCGTATGCTGCGGCCAGACCGGCCACCGTGGAGCTGTGTCAGAGACGGGCGCAATGATCCACATTGTTGGTGTTGAGCACCGCCCGGGCAAACTTTTGAATCACGTAGTTTTCTTCATTGGTCACCCGGGCCGATGCCAGCACACCGATACTGTCCGGACCGTGGGCGGTCTTGAGGGCGGCGAGCCTTTCGGCCACCCTGTCCATGGCCTCTTGCCAGGTCGCTTCCCTGAAAGCGCCGTTTTCTTTTATCAACGGGGTTTTTAAACGTTCCGGGGAGCCGACAAAATGGTAGCCGAATCGCCCCTTGACGCACAGGCTGCCGTAATTGGGCGCGACCGATTCGGCCCCGGTCACCTTCAGGATCCGGTCGTCCTTGATGTGCAGCTCCAGCTGGCACCCCACCCCGCAGTAGCCGCAGGTGGTGCGGACCGTTTCGGTTTCCCAGGGCCGGAAATGGTACCGGGCGTCCTTCTCCACCAGCGCGCCCACGGGGCAGGCCTGAACGCACTCGCCGCAGAAGACGCAATCCGAATCGGCGTACGGCCGGTCGCCCGCGGCGATGATCTTTGTCCCCGCACCGCGGTATCCAAAGCTGATGGCCTGGTTGACCTGGACCTCGTTGCACGCCTGGACACATCGGCCGCACTGGATGCATCGGGAAAAATCCCGGACGATAAAGGGGTTCGCAAGCTCCATGGGGTACCGGGTCTCGGTGGCGGGAAATTGATCCCCGGAAACCTGGTACCGGTAGGCGAGATCCTGAAGCCGGCAGTCCCCCCAGACCGGGCACATGTCCTCGCTGCCGTCGTCCGCCTGCACCTTCAATTGAAATTGCGTCCAGTCCTGTCCGTCGGAGCCCCGAACGGCGCAGTTGTGATTTCCGGAGGAAAGCAGCAGCCGGATGAGAACTTTTCGTGTTTCAACCACTTTGGGGGATTCCGTGTGAACGACCATACCGTTGGCGGCCGGGGCTGCGCAGGATGCGACCAGGGTTCTTGCCCCTTCCACTTCCACCACGCAGATCCGGCAGGCGCCGGTGGGGGTGGCCCCCTTCAGGTAGCACAGGGTGGGTATGTCGATGTCGTTTCGACGGGCGACCTGGAGAATCGTCTCTCCGGGATCAAAGGTCAATGGATTCCCGTTGATGGTGATGGTGTTTCCTGCGGTCATGGTGCGAGTCGTCTCCTTTATTCCAATTGGGCGATTGCCTGATTTGGCCCCCGCAAAATAGAAGGAGCAGGCTATCCAAAAACGGGTGGAATGTCAATGAAGGAATTCACCCCCGGCCCCGGGAACGGGGGAGCAAAATTTGGTTCTTCTCCAATATGGTTGGAGAAGAGGGGTCAAGGGTTCCAGGGGTCAAGGGTTTGTTTTCTAAAAATTTTATCAGCGCTTTCAACATTCTTTCGATTTCTGAGATCTTTTTTTCTTTTGGAGAGGATCCTCATTTTATTCCCATTTCGCTCAAAAACCCGTGGTCGGGCGTCGCTTGCCGAATCGGATCTCGCAGGGGGCATTTTTCGTCACATGCCGTTTCAGTTCAGTGCACCAGAGGGACTGAAAGGTGCGGCAGTGTCCGTCCATCGCGTCCAATCGTGCGAAGTCGGCTTTCGGGCAGCGCAGGTCACACCATTGGATCCGGGGGGAGGTTATCCCTGCATTCCGGATCCGGTCTCTTTTCGGCATCCTATTCAAACGGATCCAGCCCGATCTTGCGCGCGGCGATGGTTTCAAGAACCCTTTGGACGAATGCGTCCTGGCAGACCCCGTACCGTACCTTGCCGTCCAGCGTGCGGACGGCCAAGGTGCCGGCATCCTTTTCTTTGGCGCCCACGGTCAGAATCAGCGGGATCTGCTGGACCTGGGCCTCCCGCACCTTTCTGTTCAGGCTTTCGGTTCGTTCGTCCAGTTCGATGCGGAGTCCCGCCGTGTCCAGTTTTTCTTTGACCGTCCGGGCATATGGGGCCAGCTCGTCGTTGATGGGCAGAATCACGGCCTGCACCGGCGCCATCCAGAGCGGAAATTTGCCCGCAAAATGTTCGATGAGAATTCCCAGAAACCGTTCGATGGATCCATAGATTACCCGGTGGATCATCAAGGGACGCTGGCGCTCGTTGTTTTTATCGATGTAATAGAGATTGAATCGTTCCGGCAGCGCCATATCGAGCTGAACGGTTCCGCACTGCCAGGTGCGGCCCAGCGCGTCCTTGATGTGGACATCGATTTTGGGGCCGTAAAAGGCCCCGTCGCCCGCATTGATCTTGTAGTCTTGCGTGTATGCCCGGAGCGCGGACTCGAGACCCTCGGTGGCCACCTGCCACTGCCGGTCGGTGCCGATGGATTTTTCCGGGCGGGTGGAGAGCTCCAGGTGAAATCCGAGTCCAAACGTGCTGTATATCCGATCCACCAGGCGGAGCACCCCCAGGATTTCGTCCTGGATCTGATCCGGTCGCATGAAGATATGGGCGTCATCCTGGTGAAAGGCCCGGACGCGAAACAGCCCCGAGAGCACCCCGCTCAGTTCGTGGCGATGCACCAGCCCGATTTCGGCGGCCCGGATGGGCAGATCCTTGTAGGAGTGATGCTTCATGCCGAAAAGGAGCATACCCCCCGGACAGTTCATGGGCTTGATGGCGTAGTCGGTTTCATCGATCACGGCCGTATACATGTTTTCGCGGTAATTTTCCCAGTGTCCGCTCCGCTCCCAGAGGGTTCGCTGCAGAAGAACCGGCGTTTTGATCTCCACATAGCCTGCGCGCAGATGTTCCACCCGCCAGTAGTCCAGAAGCGCGTTCCAGATCGTGATCCCTTTGGCATGGAAAAACGGCATCCCCGGCGCTTCGTCATGGAAGCTGAACAGGTCCAGGGCCGCGCCGATCTTCCGGTGGTTTCGCTTTTTGGCCTCATCGAGCAGATGGAGGTAGGCATTCAATTCTTTCTTGCTGAAAAAGGCGGTCCCGTAAATCCGTTGCAGCTGCGCCCGGTTCTGATCGGCACGCCAGTACGCACCGGACACTTTCATCAGTTTGACGGCCTTGACAAACCCGGTGTGGGGCACATGGGGCCCCCTGCACATATCGGTAAATTCCCCGTCCTCGTAAAAGGAGATGGTCCCTTCTGCCAGGTCTGAAACCAGCTCGAGTTTGTACGGCTCATCTTTATAAAATGCGCCGGCTTCGGCCTTGGAGACCAGCCTGCGGCGGAAGGGATATTTCGCCTCGATGATTTTTTGGATTTCAGATTCGATTTTCGGAAAATCGTCCTCCGATATGGGCTCCATATCGATGTCGTAGTAGAAGCCGTCTTCCACCACCGGCCCGATGGTCAGTTTGGCCCCCTGGTAAAGGCGGACAATGGCCTGGGCCATGACGTGGGCAGCGCTGTGGCGCATGATCCGCAGGCCTTCCGGGTCGCCGGTGGTGATAAACCGGATGCGGGCGTCCTTTAGAATGGGTGTGCTCAAATCCACCGGTTTGCCGTCGATTTCCATGGCAACGCAGTTGCGGGCAAACCCATCGGAGATGCTCCGGGCCACATCCAGGCCGCTGGGGGAATCCGGAAATTGCTTTATGCTTTCGTCAGGAAATGTTATGGTGACCATGATCGGCTCGTTGTCGAAATCCTTTTGTCTGATGTGCGTTTTCTCAAAAACTCAGCCCCTGGCGGTTTCGATGGCGGTGCGGTCCTCGCTGGGGAAGACCGCCGGAGCCCTCGAAAAATACATAAAAAAAGAAACTTAGGAGAAATGACCGTTCCGGTCAAGAAAAAAATGCAACCATCCGAAAACCTGGCATACCGGATCATCGATACCCCGGTCGAATTAAGGGCGATCGCCCAAAAGCTTTCCGCCGAGCCGATGGTGGCCGTGGATCTGGAGGCCGACTCGTTGCACCATTACCGGGAGAAGGTCTGCCTGATTCAGATCGCCACCCAAAGCGACCTTATGGTCATCGATCCGCTGCAAATCGGGGATCTGTCGCCGATCCGCACGATTTTTTCGAATCCCAGGATACAGAAGGTCTTTCATGGAGCCGACTATGATGTCCGCTCCCTGTCCCGGGATTTCAACTTTACCATTCGGAATCTTTTCGATACCGAGTTGGCATCCCGGTTTCTGGGATCCCGGGAAAGCGGCCTGGATTCGGTTCTGCTTCGCTGGTTCGGGGTCAAGCTCGACAAGAAGTACCAGAAGAAGGATTGGTCGGTGCGACCGCTGCCCGAAAAAATGATCGAATATGCCATAAAGGACGTGTATTATCTGGTTCCGCTGGCAAAAGCGCTTCAAAAGGAGCTGACGGCCCTCGGGCGCGATCGATGGGTGCTGGAAGAATGCATCCGCTTGAGCAAGGTCAGGTCTGCCCGGTCCAACGGCGAACCGCTCTTTCTGCGATTCAAGGGGGCCGGTCGGCTGGATCCCAGAAGCCTGGCGGTTTTGGAAGGCTTGCTCCAGTTGCGGGATCGTATCGCTGCGGGAAAGGACCGCCCGGCGTTCAAAGTTTTTGGAAGTGAAAGCATAACAAAGATGGTCCTGTTGAAGACCTCCGACGTGGCATCGCTCAAGGAGCATCGGATCCTGAGTCGACGCCAGATCGATATGCACGGCGCCGCAGTGGCCGATGCCATCCACCACGCCCTGCAGATGCCCGCAGATCGGCTCCCGCGGTATCCCCGCACCCACCCCCCGGATGTCGCCGCGGGCGTGCGCAGGCGGGTCCGGGCGCTTCGTGCCTGGCGGGACAAAAAAGCCGATGCCCTGGATCTGGATCCCGCCATCGTCTGCAGCAAGTCGCTGATGGCGGCCATCGCCCAGAAGAACCCCCGCAGCCCGGAGGAACTGGAATCGGTTCGCGAGCTGAAACACTGGCAGCGAAAGACTTACGGCAAGGAGATCCTTCAGGTGCTGGGCCGGACTCGGGGGGCAAAGCCATCGGCGTAAAGCAAAAAGCCGGGTGCGGAGGTCGTATTTCATGAGCAGACTTGAAAAGCGGATCATCGTCTTTGCCATTCTTTTTGTGGGGGTCTACCTGGGGGCAATCGTTCTGACCCTCCAGTCCCGCTCCCGCATCCCTCAACAAGAGACCCGGATCGAATCCGCCGTTCCGGTGCCAAAGGAGGAGGCGAGGCTGATGCTTGCCGAGCTGCTGGCTCCCATGGCCGTTCTGTTTGTGCTTTCCGTCTGTTTTATCCTCGCCAAACGAAAGCGGATGCAAAAATACCGGCGGCTGGACGATACGGAAAAGGAATTCGAGTAGACCCCGGGCCGGGCATCGGAAACCTGCGGGTTGCCCATACCAACCGACAAGCTGGAGGAAAGACATGGAATTGAATGTGGATACCAAGGAAAAATCCCCGGGCGTTTACATCCTGTCGCTGACGGGCGCTTTGAACACCAACACCTATACCGTTCTGGAAAAACAGCTGGATGCGCTGTTGAAAACAGCCCCCGATGCCATCGTTTTCGATATGGCGCTGCTCACCTATATCAGCAGCGCCGGGGTTCGGGTGATCCTCAAGGCCAACAAGCTGATGAAGCAGCGAAACGGCAAGGTGCTGTTCACGAGCATGCAGCCCCAGATCAAAAAGGTCTTTGAAATCATCAATGCACTGCCCTACCAGAAGGTCTTTGCGAGCATCCGGGAGCTGGACGATTACCTGGATGCGATGCAAAAAAAGACGCTTGCCGGCGATGACTAGGGCAGAGGAGTCGCATAGGATGGTTCAGGCCATTATCTGGGACAACGACGGGGTGCTGGTCGATACGGAAAAATACTATTATCATGCCACCCGAGGGGTGCTGGCCTCCGTGGGGGTGGAGCTGTCGGAAGATCTCTATCGGGATCTTCTGCTGCGCCAGTCCAAAGGCGCATGGCACCTGGCGGTGGAAAAAGGACTGCCCCCGACCCAGGTCGAAGCCCTCCGTGCGGATCGGAACCGCCGCTATTTGCAGATGCTCCAGACCGAGGACATCCGGATCGAGGGGGTCGAAGAAACCCTCAACGCGCTGGCCCAGCGGTTTTCCATGGGAATCGTTACCTCGTCCCACCGGGACCATTTCGAGGCCATCCACCGAAGGACCGGCTACCTGAAATACTTCGATCTGATCCTGACCCGCGAGGATACCACCTATGCCAAACCGCATCCCGAGCCTTACCTGAGAGGCTGCCGGCTGCTGGGAGTCGACCCCGGCAAAGCGCTGGCGGTGGAGGATTCCGAAAGGGGACTGATCGCAGCAAAGGCCGCCGGGCTCACCTGTTGGGTCATTCCAAACGGGTTGACCGCATCCGCGGATTTTTCTTCCGCGGACCGGGTGCTGGCGAGCGTATGCGATGTCCGGGCGCTGCTGGCCCAGGGCTGACCGAAATGGACCCCTTGGATGCGCGCTTCCTGGCCCCGTTGAACCCGCCGGGGGTCCATCGACCTTTCTGGACGGTACCTACCGGTGGGTGGGGGCACCGCCGGTTTCCGAAATCATCGCCATGATGACCCGCTCCGACCCGAACACTCTCAGCCCGGCGACCCTGGAAGGGATGCTCAAGGCGGGGCAGGCCGAGCAGCTGGCCCGGATGATGCGGGATGCGGGAATGATCTTTCCTGCCTTTTACGAACTTCTGGTTCATGAAAAATGGCCGGTTCGCCTGGGGGCGATGGTGGTCATGGAGACCCTGATCGAAGCGGACCCCCCCCTGGCATCCCAGGTTGCGGAGGGGTTATGGAAACGCTTTGATTCGGCGAGCGAAACGGTGAAAGGAGACCTGCTTTACCTCTTCGGAGAGATCGGCGGGGAGGGGGCCGTGGAAAAGATCGAATCGGTTCGGCAAGCCAGCTCCGATCCCGGGCTGGCCGAAGCCGCGGCGGAAGCCCTCCGGAGGATTTCGGAAAAGCCTTCGAAATGATCCCGGCCGTTATCTTCCGGCTACCATTCGCTGGCCAGCCGTTTTTCCACTTTGCCCCAGTTGGCGCGGAGGGTCTCCACCGCATCCATGGCGATGTCCAGATGGGTGCCCATGAATCGGGAATAGATCTCGTTGTGGAGTTTCTTGTCCTTGATTCCCCTCCGTTGCAGCGGCATATCGGAGATGAGCATGATGGAACCGATCGGCACTTCATAGTGGTAGGCCACCGAGAAGAGGGTGGCCAGTTCCATGTCTATGGCAAGAATCCGCTGTCTCCTGAGGTATCCGACAAAATCCTCATCAAACTCCCACAGCCGCCGGTCCGTGGTGTAGACGATGCCGCACCGGGGGCGCGGCCCGATCTTGCGGACCGCGCCGATACAGTAAATATTCACCGAAGAGGTGGGGATCGCGGGAAATTCGGAAGGCAGGTAATGCCGGCTGGTTCCCTCTCCCCGTATGGCGGCGGAAGGGACGATAAAATTGCCCACCTCCAGCGTATCGTCGATCCCCCCGCACATGCCCAGGACGATCACCGATTTGAGATTTTCCAGGTATGCCAGGCAATTGATGATCAGCGCGGCCTGGGGCGAGCCGATCCCGAAATCGATCATGGAGCAGTTCATCTCTTTTGCGTTGACGATCCGGAAATTGCCTTCGTGATACTCCCCCTGGGTCCTGTTGCGGAACGCCTCGATATACTGCCGGAAATTGGTTATGAGAAGATGATCGCAGAATTCTTCAAGCGGGCAGTCGGTATATCTTTCCAGGGTCTGTCGGATATATTCGTGTTCTTTGAGTGCCATGGGTCTTTCCTCTGACCGGTGCGATGAACTTACATCGAACCGGCCGGAAGCGTCAACCGTGAAACGGTTTCCGCCAGCTCATCGATTCGGCGCCGGGTTTCCAAAAGGGACTGCGTCAATTCCCTGACGGATTCCTTTGATGCACTGCCGAGCATCCGCCGATACGCTGTCGTTTGCGTGATGAGTTCCGAATACCTTTCCGAAAGATCACTATACGCCTTCCCCTCCCCGCCGGTTCGGGCGTCTTCGATGGCGGCATTAATGGCCAGAAGTTTGAGCTGTTCGCAGATTTGGGTGATATCGGTCATCTTTCCTCCCCCCGCGTGCGGCATAAACCGTCACACTGTTTTCTCCCCGGGGATGCCTGTGCCGTGTTGCTCGGGCATCCCCGGGGAGTCAAGCAGAAATCGTGCCATCCCTGCACTGCGGTTTGGGCCGGTCCGGGGGGCCCAACCGGTGAATCCGATTTCGAGACGGTTAATCACCGGACTGATCCAGAGGGTGTTTTATCCGGATGCCGGCATGGGCGGGAATTGGAATCTACCCTTCTGGAAACGCCTTTTTGAATTCCGCAACCTTTTGCGTCGCCATGTTCGCCAGGCCCACCCCGTCGGCCATCAGGGAGACCATCTGGTAGCCCCGATCGTACAACGCTTTGGCCTTGTCCCAGCTTGCCGAAATGGTTCCCAGGAATTTGTCGGACTTGAGGACTTTGGCTTCGACCCCGGCGATGACCTGTTGCACCTCCGGTGCCGCCGGGTTGCCGAGGTAGCCCAGATTGGTGGCCAGGTCAAAGGGACCGATGAAGATCCCGTCGATTCCCGGGACCTCCAGTATCTCATCGATGTTCTTTGCCGCCGCGCCCGTTTCCACCTGGGTGATGATGAGGATTTCCTCGTTGGCTTTGGTAAAATAGTCCATGCTGTTCTGTGCGAACCCGGCCGCCCGGGTGCTGCTGGCAATGCCGCGAATGCCCTCCGGCGGGTATTTGCAGGCCCGCACCGCGGCCTCGGCTTCCGCTCGGGTGTTGATATAGGGGATCAACACCCCGTAGGCGCCGACATCCAGGATCCGTTTGAGGATCACAAAATCGTTCCAGGGGGCCCGGACGATGGGAACGGCGCGGGATCCCATCGTGGCTTGAATCTGGCCGACCAGCGTGGAGATATCATTGGGTCCGTGTTCCATATCGATGATGAGCCAGTCGAAACCGGCCCGGCTCATGATTTCGGCAGACACCGGGCTGATGATCTGGGCCCAGGCCCCCGAGGTCTTTTTTCCCTGCTTGAGCAGCTTTTTCACATGGTTTTCAAATTGCGCCATTGGTTTTCTCCTCTCGATTTTTGGATGGTGATCCGGCGGATGGGAATTCTTCCGGTCGCCGGTCCATTTCTTCCCTGCCGGTTCTATGCGTACCCCCGGGGATTGTCAAATCAAATCGAATCGAAAACCGGGCATTCGATGCGCAACGGCTCATCCACCGGGGGCCGCATTTTCCGGATGGGTGGCGGTAAGGATGAAATATCGCGGGATTTTGTTTCTTACGATCGATACCCGGGGGCTGGTCCATTTGTGGGGCCTAAGGCAAATGTTGTATAGCCAGCGCATGGCGGGATGGGGAAGGTAATACTGCTGGCGCTGCCCCAGGACGTCCCCGGCGACGGCAAGCCCGCAATGGGTCATTTCCCGTGTCAATTCCGGGATGGTGAATTCCTGGAAGTGGAACCGACCCGGTCTGTCGGCAAGCGATGTGCACCGGGGCGAGGTGATCGGTCGGTTGGGCGATGAGATGAGGAGCCTGCCCTCTGCTGAAAGCAAGGATTTTAGATTTCTCAACCCCTCTCGATACGACCGGATATGCTCGATCGTCTCGAAACAGACGATCAGGTCATAGGCGGGTTCGGATTCATACCGGCAGATATCCGCCCGGATAAATGTCACCCCCGGTTGGGGATAGGTACCCCGGGCGTATCGGATGGCGTCTTCGGCGATGTCGACCCCGTCGACGGCTTTGGCTCCGGCGTCCGCCAGCATTTTGGAACCGTAACCGACACCGCAGGCAATGTCGAGCACGCGTTTCCCCCGGGCGAATCGGCATGCGAATGCATACCGGGCCAAGTGGTCGGCTTCGATTTTCAATGATGTCTGCCCCGGAACGAAGCGCTCCCCGGTAAATTTCATGGCATCCGCCTCCAAAACGCCTGCAGATGACCTTTACCAGATAACGAACTCGGCGCCTCCCTGCCATGGAAACGGGCGGCTTTCATCCCCGTATGCCTCTGGAGAGACTCCGATCAGCACGATGAAAAACGCCAGCAGCGCCTGATACCAGCTGTGATAGATGTTGAATCCGGTCAGCCCCACGGTAAAAAAGACCAAAGGCCAGGAAGCCAGCCCGATGGCATGGGACCCGGTGGTTTTAAAAACGCATACCGATGCCCGGATAAAGAGCCATAAAAAGGCGCCCAAGCCCAGCAGCCCGGTGCAGGCCATCACCATCAAAAACAGGTTGTGCGCGTGGGTCTGTTCCTTGACCGAATAGGCGATACCGTCCGGGGCGACAAAGGCCCCGACCGCCCCGGACCCTGCAATCTCTTTGAAGATGTCCTGAAAGGATGAAATCCCCACCCCGACCCAGGGATGCGCATGCCACATGGTCAAAGCCACCTTCCAGAAATAGACCCGGTCGTATAGACTGGCCACCTGATACATATCCTGAAGGTAAAAGGCGGTGCCAACCAGAACGACAAACAGCCCTCCCAGACCCAGCGCGATTTTCAATGAAACCCGTTTCCGAAGATAAAAGGCCAAACAGAAAACGATCCCCGCCAGTGCGGCGATCCCCGTGGTCCGGATTCGGGTTTGCAGAAGCTGGGCAAAGGCGACGAGGCCGATTCCGATAAGGATCGTGCGGGTCTTGGGCCGGGCCTTGGGGGCAAGAAGCCCCCAGATGATGAAAAAC
>ENA-OSEO01003548-OSEO01003548.1-sediment-metagenome-genome-assembly--contig:-NODE-3548-length-18220-cov-5.553602_pt1 | contig 18220 bp, 15 predicted proteins | sample MGYA00237883_ERZ534232 | MGnify/ENA metagenome assembly ERZ534232
TCGCAAAGGTTGTATCCTTTAGAGAGGACTCTTTGCGTGTCTTTGAGTCCTTCGCGTCTTTGTGGTGAACGATTACAAAGAATCAGCAGTCAAAATGAGAATTGCTGCGTTGTTGCTGCATGGAGAAAAGATGCCGAAAGTGATTGTGCGCCAGGCCTGTTATTGCTACGAATCTCTCCGGCCTCAAATTTTTGAAATGATGGAGTCCCTTGATGGAGGTTTGATCAAAGGAGGACGCAAGATCCTGATCAAGCCTAATCTACTCGCACCAGCGCTCCCCGACCGTGCGATGCTCACACATCCAATGATAGTGAGGGCTGTCGCCGAATATGTCATCGCCAGGGGAGCCCGACCGCAGATCTCCGACAGCCCGGCTACCGGTTTTTTTGATAGGGTCTTGAGAGATAGTGGAATTAAGAGTGAGCTGATTGGCCTGGATGTGGAATTCAAAGAATTCAAGAATTCACTGACGGTAGGCGTGGGCGAGCCATTCAACCAGTTGGAAATTGCTGAAGATGCCCTGCGAGCTGATCTAGTCATCAATCTGCCCAAACTCAAGACCCACAGCCAAATGCTTCTCACGCTCGGAATAAAGAACCTGTTTGGTTGCGTGGTGGGTTTTAGAAAACCAGAGTGGCACCTGCGCGCGGGAGTTGACAGGCATAAATTTGCGCAACTGCTGGTGCGGATTCATGAAGCAGTGCGACCGGCGATCACTATTCTCGATGGCATCCTTGCCATGGAAGGTCAAGGACCGGGTAGGGGAGGTACTCCCAGGCATTTGGGAGTTTTGATGGCGAGCGACGACGCAGCCGCTTTGGATGAAACCGTGTGCAGGATGCTCGGAATAGATCCGGAAGCACTGCTGACGACTAAACTGGCAAGGGAATCGTGCAGGTTCGACGAGCGGATCCATGTTGACGGTGAGCTGCCGCGGATAGAAGATTTCAAGTTTCCCGAGATCACCCCATTGGTCTTCGGTCCGAAGTCGATTCACGGATTGTTGCGAAAATACCTCGTGCAAAGGCCCGTTGTGAATAGTTCGCTCTGCAAGCTGTGCGGAGAGTGTTGGCGTTACTGTCCTGCTGAGGCGATTTCGCATACTGGTCAAAGTGTCACCTTCGACTATGACAAATGTATCCGGTGTTACTGTTGTCTGGAAGTCTGCCCCCATGGCGTGCTAAAGGCGCAAGAGCCATTGCCCGGTAGGATTCTGAGGCTCATCGCGGAGCAGCGTGATGCAGGTTGGCTCAAGTCCCGGACTTGAATCGATTAAGTAACTTAAACACTTGAGGAGCCGAGTAGGCGAACATGTCACGCCAATCCCATTTTTCCGCCAGCGATTTATTCAAGGATTAAGAAATATATGCTGCGATCTCAATCAAAACAGGAGAGCCTGTCCCAGGCGGCCTCGTCGAATCCAAGCTCCCTCGGCGATAATCCGGTGGATACCAAGAGTTACACCCGGAAGCTTAAGAGTGGTCTCTATCGGGGTCTCCACAAAGGCTGGCTCGGTTTTGTCTGGATGCTCAAGATCCTCGTCCCGGTTTCTTTCCTGACGACTCTTCTGGAGTGGAGCGGCTGGGTTGGCTGCATTGATTTCATTGTCCAGCCGGTCATGGGTCTGCTCAGCTTGCCTGCAATGGCAGCACTGCCGCTGATCATCGGTATGCTGACGGGAGTTTACGGCGGCATAGCCGCCATGATGGCGCTGCCTTTTTCCAAGGAGCAGATGACTCTCATGGCTATCTTTTTACTGATTGCGCACAACCTGATCCAGGAGGGGATCATTCAGGGTCAATCTGGACTGCATCCCTTTAAAGCCACAATCTTTCGTTTGCTGGCCGCGTTTATAACGGTGCTGGTTGTTTCCCGGTTCATGGACACCGGTGCGGCAACAGCTCTAACGGAAGCCAAGAGTGCGGTCATTATTTCGAAACCCTTCGCTGTCGCGATGAAACAGTGGGCGGTTGCGATGCTTTACCTGTCCTTGAAGATTTTTTTCATCATCATGGGCATCATGCTGCTGCTGGAAACCTTGAAGGCTCTTGGTTGGATCAATCACATCGTCAGAATGCTGCTTCCTTTTTTGAAGACTTTGGGATTGAGACCTGGAGTTGGCGTGCTATGGATGACCGCGGTAGTGTTCGGTCTGGCGTACGGGGCCGCGGTTATCGTTGAAGAAGCGAAGCGGGGTGACTTGAGCGAGGAAGAGTTGACGGAGCTACATCTTTCGATCGGCATCAATCACTCGATGGTTGAAGATCCCAGTTTGTTCCTGTCGCTCGGGTTGAGCGCATTCTGGTTGTGGGTTCCGCGACTGATTACAGCGATAATTGCGGTGCGTCTGCTGACTCTTTGGCAGTCGCTGAAAAGCTGACCCTCACCACACACAAAACCCGGATGAACAAGAGACGAGGCGACACGGAGAAGGGGAGATGCGGGGACACGGAGGGGATAGATGGTCTCACGCTCAACCGTAACTCCCTGCTTCAAGCTCCCTGCTCCTCGCCGCTTAATGCACGGTCCGGTAAGAAGCGATGGTCTGATCTACAGTTACAAGCAGTTTTTCCAGGCTCAAAGGCTTCGTCAGCACCACATCGACACCTCGTCGCGACAGATCGTTCTCTTCAAACTGTGCCCCCCATCCGGTAAACAGAATAACAGGGACTCCCGGACTATTTGCTTTGACCTTCTCGGCGATTTGCCAGCCGCTTATCACCGGCATACCGAGATCCGTCAAGACTAAATCGAAGCTCTCCTTTTCGATCAGGCGCGATGCCTCGATACTGTCGCTTACGGCAACGACCCTATGACCCTTCAGCCTGAGCATGTCGCAGACTATCTCAAGCACCTGGATTTCGTCATCGATCACCAATATGTGATATTTGTCCAGACTTTGCCCCAAACAGCTCTGCTTGTTCGTAACTTTGGTAATTCTTGATCTGGGGAGTCTTATAGAAAATACAGTGCCCTTCCCCTCCTTGCTGCTCACCTGAATCTCTCCCCCGCATCGGTTCACCAGGCTCCACGAGACGCTTAAACCCAAACCCGAATTAACAACTCCTTTAGTGGTGTAGAAAGGGTCGAAGATCTTAGCGAGGACTTCTTTACTAATGCCGATGCCTGTGTCAGCTACGTCTATAATGACCCATTCGTCCTCGGTCCAATTCGACAAAGTGAGTGTTCCCCCTTCCGGCATCGCTTCAACGGCATTGAAGATGAGATTTGTCAGGACTTCACGCAAATCCGAAGGATGGATGTCTGCAAGGCAGTCTCTTTCCAGATCCAGTCGTAAATCAAGGACGCGACCATTTTTCTCCATGGCATTCTTCCAGCGCGGACGCGTAAGATCCACCACGTCATTTATCGCCTCGGCGATATCGACAGCTTCAGCTTGCAGCTCTCTATCCCGGGCGGTAAATTTCTGCAGCCGACGGACGGTGTGGGCACCGTCATGGACGGCTTTTTCTATGTTCTGCAATCGACGTTTGGTTTCTTCATCGCTGGTTTCATGCAGGATCATCTGAATGTTGCCCAGAATCGCCATGAGCAGATTATTGAAGTCATGAGCGACTCCGCCGGCCATGGTCCCCAGGGCGGCAAGCTTTTCTTTGCGAATCATTTTTTCCGTGAGAGCTTTTTTCTGGGTCATGTCATTTATGACCACTAAATAGCCCGCCGGCGATCCTGTGGCGCTAATCAGCCTGGTGGCATAGATGTCGGCCAGGTAGAGGTCTCCTTCCGCTCCAACCAGAGAAACGTCGGTGCTTTCGACCTGATCCGAAGTAGAAAGCTGCTCAAAAATGGTCTGAAACACATGAGGATCATGGAAAAAAACCGAAGGTGAGCGGCCTATGACATCATTTGCCTGAGCTCCCTGGAGCTTGCTTATGCCCTTATTGATACGCACCAGTTTGCCGGCGCGATCCAGTATGCAAATACCTTGGGGAATTCGGTCAATCAATTGCGGCGACAGCTGGTCGTCGGGAGTCTCGGCTAAGACGCTCCTCTGTGAGGAGCCATTCCCGCGCAGAGCAGTCTCTTCAAATACGGCGGCCGGAGTCTCTGCTCGATCAGGCAGATAAGTCTGTAAAATGAGAGAGACAATAAATTTGCTCAGGGTGCCCCAATTGCGTTTCAGAACGGGGAAAAATTTATGAGAGCGGCGGGCACTGATGTTTAGCACGCCAAGATCCCGCAATGGAATGCAGGCCAAACAGCTCGGTTGAACAACCGCATCTCTCCTGGCAGGGATGGATCCCACCTTGTTGTCTTCAATGAAAACAGGTTCTCTCGACGTAAATACTTGCCCCGCTATTCCCTCACCGGCTGCGAAGGTCAGGGACTTGTTGTAGGTTTTTTGTTTTTCAGCTTCGAACAGGTCTTCCAGTCCGAAAGCGGCGAATAACGAGAGTCTCTGGTTTTTCTGGTCCCACAATATTAAAGAACAGTTCTCAAAATTAGTTTCTTCAATGATGATCCGGACAACAGCTTGCCCTACCCGCTCAGTTTCAGGTTGTTGCGGGAACAGCTCGGCAAAACGCTGCATCATGCCAAGAAACCGAGAGGTCTCCTCTCTCTCACAATCACCATCCAAAAGGCCTAAATGCACGGCTTCTTTGAGCAGGTGGTCCATTTCCCCGTCCTTTTATGAAAGCATCCCCCAAATGTCCTCACCCTCCATCCGGATTTCGTTTACACGCTCAATGTGCCACTCCCATTCGTCTCGTGTTATGTAGAGGCCTGCGCAATAGGAAAGCGTTGCTTTGTCCCTGAGGAATTGCGGATAATCCCTTGCATTGGCCAGGATGCAAGCGAGACCGATCAGTTTGACCTCAGGCCCAAATCCATTGATCTTGTGCGGCTGATGGTGGTGCCTGATGACGTTCTGAAACACCGCAGGCAAAGACCATGCAATCGCAAGCTGTTCTCCGATTATCGAATGATCAAATCCGTGTTCGGTTTCGATGTACCACGGTGGAATTTTCCGATCGATTGAGAGCTGCTGCAAGTACCGATAGTGCTCGGGGAGAAGGGACGCGATAGCCGTGCTGCCGATATCGTGAACCAACCCTAGTACATAGGCCTGCTGTCCACTGATCCAGCTTCTTTTCTGCGCTATTGCCGCAGCCATTCTGGCCGTTATGTAAGAGTGTTTCCATAACTGCTCTCTGTGGCAGGCATCAATTACTCCTGTAGCAGAAAAATGACTTCTAAGCAAACTACTTAAGCAGGCTGCCTTCAATTGTTTGACACCGACGATATCAATCGCCCGGGAGAGAGTGTCAACTCTTCCCGTATGGTCGAAAACCGTCGAGTTGGCGAGGTGCAGGGCTTTTGCTGCGAGCACCTGATCGAATCGAATGATGGTTTCAAGCTCCTCGGTTGAGTCGCCAGCATTCCGAATCACTTGCCAAAGGTTCTCAACGGCGCCGAACAATGTAGGCAGACCATGGACCTGCCCGATTCCATGAAGAATATCCCCGTCATCCAGAGCCGGTATGTTGATTTTCATCGCTACTTGAGCCAACTCTTCGAAGCATTGAGCAAAGACAACAACGGCCAAATCGCCTTCCTTTGGCAACTCGGCCATCTCAAAAGAGATCCGGGGCTTTCCGCCTCCACTTCACAATGGATTCGGCTTTTTCGGAGGGCAAACTTCTCACATCAATCAAATTTTAGTCTCTGAGTACCACCAAACCTGATGTGACTCAAGGGGGATTTTAGAGAGGAGATATTGGGTAATTGAGGTACCCAATAAATCGAAATAGATGTGAAGATGAGCACTGATAGACAGTTATCAGGTCAGTTCGTCGCGCACGCAAGCAGGGACGGTCCATTGCCGAGCCGGATTGAGTATCAAGACCGAGGCAGGGAATTGATCAACCGGGTTTCCCGCTAACCGCGATGAACAAAGCAGAGCCTGATAAAGCCTACTTGGGCTCGATCGGATATTTGGCTTCCACCCATACAAGCCAGCCGCCCTCTAACGCAAAAACCTTTCGATATCCTCTTTTGGCAAACTGCCGCGCCAAACTGACACTGGTTTTTTCGTAAGGTCAGGCACAATAGAAAACGATGGTCTGTTCCCTGGCGTACTTTTCTGCCCAGGTGCCGACGTTTTGCGGATCTTCCCGCACAGCCCCGAGGATCTTGCTAGCGCTTTTTACCCAGCTGACCGGATCCCGAACATCAATAATTATAACATTGGGATCTCCGAGCATCTCCTTAAGCTGGCTGGCCGTGATGCGGTAATCCCCCTTTTTCCCATCGCCCAGGGCTGTTGCCTTGCCGGCTGACAGGATCAGAGCCAAAATTGCAGCCAAGTACATAAGTTTTCTTGATTTGTTCATTAGTATTATCTTTGCTCCCGAACAGTCATTGCCGATTGAGGCCTGAGTCTTCAAATTTCGGACTCTTCCGTCTTACGTCCTCTGTTCTCTGTCTTCTGTATTTCCCCAAGTCTATCCGCCGCGACGGGACAGCTTGCTTGCGAAAATAGTGATCAACCCACCCAGCATTACGTAACCTATTATAACTTCCACCATGACAAGCATTGCAGCCCCCGTCGTTTTTGGCGTTATATCCCCAAAGCCGAGCGTAGTGAAGGTGACGACACTGTAATAAATCATGTTTTGCAGATTGAATGCCAGGTAAGTTGATGCAAAGTAATCAGGACCGAGCGAGTGGTAGACAAGCGCAAAAATCATGGCGATAAAAACAGACCATCCAGCCCAGCGCGATACGGATCGGCCGCAATCGGCGGTGAGCCACCAGAAAAAGCAGATTCGCCTGCCCCAGAAGGATTCCAGGAATTCTTCCAGATAATCCTGATCCTGCAGAAACAGCTTAAAGCGTTGACTGCCAAAGCATGTCGCGGCGTTGACTCCTTTGCAGCGTATGGTGGTATCGAGCACGAGATCGAACCTTCTTCGAAAGATGGTGCGGAGGTCGCCCTTCAGGTCGATGATCAGCCTCTTGTAAATCCTTCGATCGTACTTGACCGCTGCGACATTTGCATTTTCAAGATTCGCCGCCTTCAAATTGATTCCCACCAGATCGGCATCCGTGAGGGTCGCGTTGGCAAGGTCAGCATAGGCCAGCACGGCGTGCTCCAGGCAGGCATGTGCCAGATTGGCAGAGTTGAGGGTTGCGTCCTCCAGGGCAGCACCTCGCAGGTTTGTTGCTCTGAGATCCGCTGAAGTCAAGTCGGCAAAATTCAGGACTGCGTTTTCGAGATCTGCAAAAGCCAGACAAGCGCTACTGAGGTTGGCAGAGGCAAGGCTCGCGTTCCTAAGGTCGCTGTGGGCGAAGTTGGCACCTTCAAGCTTTGCTCTGGCAAGGTCTATCCCAGCAAGATCGAGGCTTCTAAAATCCGCACCGGTTAAATCGATTTGCGTATCAGGATGCAACTTTCTCCAGTTATTCCAGGTTTCGACACCCTTGCTTACGATTTTCAGCTGTTCCTGAATCGCCATCCAGCCCACCTGAGTTTGGCAAAAATAGTAAGATCGGCACACAATCTCACAAGTTCAAAGCCGTGAATAACGACAGTATAAATCCCTTTTCAAGAATACAGGAATTTCCATTTTTCAGGTATCGAATATTGCGCTTGCAGTTGTTCATACATTCCCTGCGATGATTCCCGAATCATCCGGACCTCTGAAATCTAAACGATGAATGTCCCTGACTCCCGCATGGGCCAGCATCTCCGTAATCTGTTTTTCCGAATAACTCTGTCCCGACGTCGTACCCAACAGCATGTTGAGGGAAAAGAGCGCTGGAAACAACGGGCCATCCATCGAATCATTCAGGATGAATTCGTGCACCATGATAAGACCTCCAGGCTCCAAAGCGGCTACAGTCTTTTTGATGATGCTGCGGCATTCGTCGGGTCCTTCGCCATGGAGGATCTGGGACAACCAGGCGACGTCATAGCTCCCGGGAATGTCTTGTTCGAGGTAATCGCCTTCCAGGTATCGGATGCGATCGTCCATTCCAAACTTGGCGATGGTTTTTTCCGCGAAAGGCCTGGTTGTTGGAAGATCCAAAACGGTGGCCTGAAGATGAGAATTCGCCCTGCAAAAATGGATGGCATAAGTGCCCGGGCCTCCTCCCAGATCAAGCAAATGGCTCCGGCTGGAAAGATCAACCTTTGCCGAAACTTGAGGGGCCAGATTCATGGCAAGATTGAACATGCCCATCAAGAAGCTCTCCCTCCATTCTTCACTGCTGACGGATGCTCTGGCTCGCACCGGTTTTCCCGACAATACGGCCCGATCCAACTGGTGCCATGACTCCACCAGGTGGTGATGATGCATAATGATGTGTCCCATGTAACGAGGAGATTCCCTGGAAAGGAAATTTCGACCTGCCGCGCTATTGCCGTACCTGTTCTGCATTTTTTCCAGTAAATTCATCGCAACCAGGGCATCGAGCAGCATCGTCACAGCCCGCTGGTCGCCTCCAATCTTTTTGGCCACGTCTGAACCGGTGAGCTCAGTCGTTCCGATAGCAGTGAAGACATCCAGCTTCACAGCAGCATGGAGCGTACAAGTCTTCCAATAGTAGCCCGATATCTCAAGAATAGGACCGGGGCTTAGTAGCTCATCACTCATGATGTTTTTCCTTTCTGATTGTTTTTCCTGAAATCTAATGACTCAATGGCTATTGTCTATGGAATGCAGACTGGTGTGCGGTCCCGGTCAATTTTACTTTGCAGAAACAATCCGACCTATTATAAATGCCGTCCAAGAGAAGTCTATTAAGTGAAGAAGCAACTGTGGCTGGAATTTCATCCCCTGTTGAGCAAAAGGAGACTTGCTGTGCCGGATGAAGGGCTGTCGAAGTTACGCATCGAAAAAACCGGTGTGCCCCCGCGCCGAAAAAAGGTCAAGCGATATGGATTCCTCTTCATGCTTATGGTTTTCCTGCTGGCAATGGTCTGGCTATATCAAAAAGGTTTCCTCACACCTTCTGTTGAAGTACAGGTTGCAGTCGTGCAGAAGTATTACCCGTCGCAAATGTACACTTCACTTAATGCCAGCGGCTATGTTGTAGCGCAGCGCAAGGCTGCCGTAGCATCCAAGATCACCAGCCAACTTGTTTACCTGGGTGTCGAGGAGGGAAGCCGGGTGAAACAGGGGCAGGTGATAGCCCGACTGGAAAATAAAGATGCCGAAGCGGCACGGGATAGGGTTAAAGCCGAGGTGGAAGCCGCCAAATACGGCCTGCGGGAAGCTAAAGCCGAGCTGCAGGTTGCACTTCTGGCATACAAACGTAAGAGGCAGGTGGTCGACCGGGGATATGTATCGGAGCTCGAATACGCCGAAGCAGAGGCGAGATTCAAAAGAGCGGAGGAAGCCGTTGCGGTCAGGCAGGCGCAAATCGACGCGAGTGAGGCCGCTTTGAAAGAAGCACAGGCGCGAGTCTCCTATGCCGATATTCAGGCTCCTTTCGATGCCGTTGTGCTGACAAAGGACGCGGATGTGGGTGACATCGTTACGCCCCTTGGAGCTGCAGCGAATGCAAAGGCTGCCGTGGTGACGATAGCGGATCTGGAATCTTTAAAAGTCGAGGCGGATGTTTCCGAATCCAATATTGAAAAGGTCAAGGTCGGGCAGCCCTGCGAAATTCAGCTCGACGCTCTGCCGGAAAGCCGGTTTCGCGGTATCGTGCATATGATCGTGCCAACGGCCGATCGGAGCAAGGCTACGGTCATGGTGAAAGTCGCATTTGTGGGCAAGGACCGGCGGATTCTTCCCGAAATGAGCGCCACCGTTGCTTTCCTCTCGCAGGAAGTTCCGGCGGAGCAAGAGCCTTTTATTGCCATTCCATCTTCCACACTCTTTAGCAGGGATGATCGAAACATGGTCTACGTTGCTCGAGACGGCAGGGCAGTTGAAATAACCGTTCAGCCGGGAAAGAAATACGGGGAAATGGTCAGTGTGCGCGAGGGCCTCAAAGTCGGCGAAAAGGTGATTGCCACTCCCGACAAGGTGAAAGAGGGAAGCAAAGTCACCGTGCCGGAGTAAGGCGGAAGACAGAGGGCAGAAGATGGAGGACAGAGAACAGAGGAGAGTGTATAGAGGCCAGATGCCGGCGGACGGAGAGCGGAGACGCAGATAAGAGGGCAGGGGGCGCCGCCGGTCCACATCTTGTGTAGGGCGCGTTCTCCGAACGCGCCGCAGCCGGAGCTCGCCTACAAGCATGCATTCAAGAGACTTTCTCTCCTGGATTATTGCGGATCGGCGTGGCGTTAAACGAGTCGGCAATGAAGGTTCCGGTTCTCACGCTCCTGCATGGAAACCCACACCGTGCCCGGTGATTTCCCGGCCGAATGCAGCCAGAGTCTGGCGCGGGGTAAGATAGGTGTTCCCACGCGGGAGCGTGGGAACGAGGTGTAAGGTGATGGTGACTCCCGACCCAGTAAAAGAGGGAAGCAAGGCCACTGTGCCGAAGTGCAGAGGGACAGAAAAACAGATGCCCACTGCAGCGAGCCAATGCAACAACCGCGACAACGCACTAACGAATAATGAATAGTGGATAACAAATAACGAAATGGCTGGCGCTGACAATATCATCGTAGAAATCAAAGAACTGAGCAAATCCTACCGGCGCGGGGGACAGATTCTGCCGGTGTTGGAGAATATTTCGCTGGATATAGAGGAAGGCGAGTTCATGGCACTCATGGGGCCATCGGGCTCCGGCAAGAGCACTCTGCTAAATCTCATCGCAGGTTTGGACCAGGCGGATCACGGGGTAGTTAGAATCGGCGGTGTTGACATCACCACACTCAGCGAGACCGAGCTTGCCGAATGGCGAGCGGTGCATGTGGGATTCATCTTTCAATTTTACAATCTGATCCCGGTTTTGACGGCGTTTGAGAACGTTGAGCTACCTCTTATCCTGACCAATCTCTCCAAGAAACAACGGCGAGAGCATGTCATCACCGCACTGGAGTTGGTGAAACTGCAGGATCGCATGGATCACTATCCGAGGCAGCTCTCAGGAGGGCAGCAGCAGCGCGTGGCGATTGCTCGAGCGGTGGTGACCGATCCGACCATTTTGGTGGCCGACGAGCCCACCGGCGATCTGGACAGGATTTCAGCCGAAGAAGTGCTGCAATTGATGGAGCGCTTGAGCTTGGACCTTGGCAAAACGATCATCATGGTGACCCACGATCCGCGGGCCGCCCGCAAGGCCCATTCGCTGAAATACCTGGACAAGGGGGTTCTTGCAAATGCTCCTGAAGCTACTCTTACGGAATGCTCTTAGACATAAGCTGCGCAATGTGCTTACCGTGTGCGGCATGTGCATTGCCATCCTCGCCTTCGGCATGCTGCGCACCGTGGTCAGTGCCTGGCATGCCGGAGTAGAAGCTTCGTCTGCAAGCCGCCTGGTAACCCGTAACGCCATTTCTCTGATCTTCTCCCTGCCGCTTTCCTACAGGGACAAGATTCGAGCGACAGAAGGAGTGAAGATTGTTTCTTATGGAAACTGGTTCGGCGGGATCTACATTGATGAAAAAAACTTTTTCGCCAACTTCGCAGTGGAGCCTAGAGCCTACCTCGAGCTCTATCCGGAATATATTGTGCCGATTGAACAAAAGGAAGCGTTTTTGCGGGACCGAAAAGCGTGTGCCGTAGGCGCCAAGCTGGCGAAAAGATTCGGCTGGGAGCTCGGGGATAACATCACTTTGAAAGGGACAATTTTCCCCGGCAACTGGGAGCTCGTCTTACGTGCCATCTACACCGGGCGCGAAAAGAGCACCGATCAGAGCCAGTTCTTCTTCCACTGGGACTACCTGAACGAAAGTGTGAGGAAAACAGCGCCTTCGAGAGCGGACAAGGTGGGTTTCTACATTATCGGGTTGACCGATGCGGATCTGGCGGCCGGCACGGCGGAAGCCATTGACAACATGTTCAAAAACTCCTTTGCGGAAACCTTGACCGAAACCGAGAAGGCTTTTCAAATGGGCTTCGTTTCTTTAAGTGAAGCCATCATCACCGCCATTCGACTGGTTTCTCTGGTGATCATCGCAATCATCATGGCGGTGGTGGCCAATACCATGGTCATGTCCGTTCGAGAGCGCATGGGTGAATATGCCGTGTTCAAAACCCTGGGCTTCGGTCCCTTCTACCTGGCCGGTATGATCCTCGGCGAGTCTCTTTTTATCACCTGCCTGGGGGGTGGCCTTGGCATCCTTCTCACTTTTCCCGTGGCAAAAGCTTTCGGGCTGGCGGTGGGCGACTGGTTTCCGGTCTTCAACGTGGCGCGAGAAACAATCTATATGGGTTGTGCCGCTGCCGTGGCGGTAGGTCTCATCGCTTCTGTATTCCCCGTTTGGCGGGCGATCCATGTGGGCATTGCCGAAGGACTGCGGCGAATAGGCTAAGGAGTAAACAATCATTATGCGCCTGCTTCTAGCTTACAGTTTTCGCAATCTGCTGACCCGGCGCCTGACCACGTTTCTTACGGCAGCGGGCATGGCCCTTGTGGTCTTTGCCTTTGCCTCTATAGTGATGCTGGCGGAAGGTCTGCAAAAAACTCTGGTCGACACCGGTTCCTATGACAATGTTGTGGTCATCCGCCGCGGCGCCGGCACCGAAGTGCAAAGCGGGGTCGATCGCGATCAGGCCGCCGTTGTCGAAACCGACCCTGCGGCAGCCGTCGGCAACAACGGCCGGCGACTGGTCGCCAAAGAGCTGGTGGTGCTCATCAATATTCAAAAGCGAGGGAGCAGCAGCCCGTCAAACGTGGTCATCCGGGGAATTTCAGCTGCATCGCTGGCATTGAGGCCGCAAGTCAAAATGATGATCGGGCGCATGCCGCAGCCCGGCCTTACGGAAATCATGGTCGGACAAAGCGTTGCCAAAAGGTTCAAAAACGCGAGCCTGGGCAGCAGGCTTTTTTTCGCCCAGCGCTCTTGGACCGTTGTCGGCATTTTTGATGCGGGCAACACGGGGTTCAACTCGGAAATCTGGGGGGATGTCGATCAACTCATGCAGGCATTCCGCAGGCCGGTGTATTCTGCCGTTATTTTCAAATTGCGCGACAGTTCCGAATTTCCGGCGGTAAGAACGCGTATCGAGAGCGACCCGCGCCTCACCCTGGAAGCAAAGCGGGAGACAACCTATTACCTCGACCAATCGGCAGCATTGGCCAAGTTCCTGCGGATTCTCGGCACCTCCCTCACCATAGTTTTTTCTATTGGAGCCGTTGTTGGAGCAATGATCACCATGTATGCCGCCGTCGCCAATCGCACGGCTGAGATAGGAACGCTTCGAGCTCTGGGGTTCAAACGATCCACTATTTTGACCGCATTTCTGATGGAATCGCTCATTCTCGGGCTCATCGGCGGTTCTGCCGGGCTTTTTTTCGCTTCTTTCCTGCAGTTTTTCACGGTGTCCACCACCAACTTTCAGACCTTTTCCGAGCTCGCCTTCAGCTTTGCCCTGTCGTCTGAGATCATCTATAAGGCGATGGGCTTTTCGCTCTTTATGGGCTTCGCCGGAGGCGTTCTTCCCGCCTTCAGGGCTTCTCGAATAAACATCGTCGAAGCGCTGCGGGAGGCGTGATCGATGACGGGGACACGGACGCGGGGATGGGGGGACGCGGAGACACCGCTCACCGCTCACCGCTCCTTACTCACCCATATACTCAAATCCGAGCAAACTGATATCATCTTGTGGCGGCGTGTGGTCGCCAAAATCGAGCAGGGAATCAATGATCTTGTCCATGATGACCTTTATCGGCTGCCGCCTCGATTCCCGCAAAAGCTCGTACAATCGCTCTTTGCCGTAAAAGCCGCCGAAGGGATCCTCATACTCTATAATTCCATCGGTGTAGAATATGACTTTGTCGCCTCTGACCAGTGGTCTTCGCTCTTCTCCAAAAGGAAGCCCTCCCATGCCGATGATGGGACCTTCTGCCTCGAGTATTTCCACGCCGCTCTCAGGGCTTACGTGAATTGCCGGAGGATGGCCCGCATTTCCATGCAGCAGATACCCTTCCCGGGTGTTCACGATCCCGTATACCAGCGTGAAAAACATGTCGAATCGCTCAAGCGGATACTGTTCATCCAGTGCGGTCAAAAGCTCCTTCGGGGAGACGATTCGATCGATGGATTGATTTGAATCATTCTTCTTTAAAACGTAGCCTCCGTCCGGCTGCAATGCCTGGGAGACAGAGACGGTAACGAGCGCAGAGGGGACTCCATGACCGCTCACATCGAGCATGTACAGGGCGACGTGAGCGTCGTCGAGTGGAAACAGGTTGAAGATGTCGCCGCCGATCTGTTCACAGGGGATGAACTTCCAGGCGACTTGCAGGCTGTTTGTTGCGGGCAGTTTGTCGGGGAGCAGCGTGTGCTGAATACCGGCCGCAGCTTTCAGGTCCTGATCCAGGCGCCTTTGTTTTTCCATCAACTCATTATTCAGCCTGACTAATTCTCGCTCGGCTGCCGAATATTTGAGCACCAGTTGCTTGAGAAGTTGCTTGTTGATTTCGTTGTCGGTTTCCAAGGCCCTGTATTCCAAAAGCTTCAGCATGCAAACTTCGGGATCGAGGCGCCCGGCTTCGTCGGAGCGGAAATACTGCTTCATCAGCACGTTGAATTTGTTCATCGTTCAGCCTTCATTCCGATGTTTTTCTGGTCAGGTTGAAATCGGAACGATCGCCGATGATGCCGTCGATTCCCACCTTATCGAGCGTTCCAAGTAGGTTCCAGACCGTTTCGATGCTCTCTGTTCCACGAATCACGCTGCCGTGCTGAGGCGCGATTATAGAAAAGGGGAGTTGAGCCACTTGTTCGAGCGCATATTTCAGAGCTTTCACCGACGGTACGATATGCTGGTGGAACTTAAGCATATCGGGCAATGGACAATAGGTTTTTCCGGTTGAACATTGATTGAAGTCGAGGCAATCTCTGCAACGAGGCTCCAGCTGAAGAAATAACTCCCATTCAACGCCGTAGCTGCCAAACAGATCGCTGGTGAACAGAGCTCCGGTTTTTGCGTCGAAAGTGACGAAGCTGCCTTCCGAATGTGCATAAGGAGTCGGGGTGAATCTCAGCATCCGGCCGGAAGAGAATCGGAAGCAGTAGTCAAGATCCTGTAAAGAAAAGAGCTCCGACTTTGCTGCATAATGCCTGATGAACATATGATTGGATCTGCACGATATGATTTTCAGGTCGTCACGATCGATGATATCTTCAAAATTGGAAATGCTTCCGCATAGATCGGGGTCATAGTGCTGATAGATGAGGGCAGTGATCGAAGAAGGATCGATGCCGGTGGAAAGTATTTTCATCATCACTGACGGGAAGTCGGGTCGGCTGCCGCCATCGATCACAACGGCTTCTTTGCCGTCCGTTATGAGGTAAGGGTTGCAGTGCAGCCCGGACTGAATATCGTAAAAACCGATCCAGTAAACCCCCTCCGCTATTTGTATCGGACGGGAATAATCGAGCGGGGCCTCGGTCGCTTCGGTCATGTTCTGTATTCTCCCATTCAGTTGAATCCTCTGACTGTCATTCATTCTACTGCAGAGACCGCAACGGGCATAGAGTAGAAATTTGGAAACCGAGGAAAAGCGACGGAGAAGGGGAGACGCTGGGGACAAAGAGATGCGGGGAGGGGGGGATGCGGAGGCACTGTAGGTCAGGAGTTTGCGGGAGCACTCCCTGACACGAGTGCTTCAGGTAGCTCACGCCTCCCTGCGCCGCCAAAGCCTGTTCCAACACAGCACCTCTGCATGCTTCGGCACGGCGAAGACCCGTTGGTCTCAACCTGCCCTACGATAGTCGGTCCCCCGTGTCTCCGCATCTCCGTGTCCCCGCGTCTCCTCTGCGGTGTATAAGTCTCCTAATGTGTCCCCCCCGGGTTTCACCGTACTTCTATATTCACCGCTCCCTCCAGCACCTTGGTGAATGGAACCTCGATCTTCAACAATCCATTTTCGTATTTGGCCTTGGCTTCCTTTGCTTTTACAGGGCAGCAAAGGCTGTAGGTAGTGCCGTACTCGACATATCCGTCTTCTCTAACCGCGGTGAGATAGAGGCTGTCTTCATGCATGGTGAGCTTGACGTCTTCTTTTTTCACGCCCGGCAGCTCAACTTCGAGGAACAGCCTGGTATGCTGATCATCCACGCATGAAGCAATGCATGGTGCAACTTTTTGTCTTTCATGTGCCATAAAGATCACCTCCTTACAGCTAAAAAACGTGAATCGCGAAAAGCGACCGCAATTGTTACTTTCCTGCTTGAAAAATAATCATTGAAAAACCAAACGCTAAATGAGATCTTTCCCCCGGAAATAGCAGTGAGCAGTGAAGAGTGAAGAGTGAAGAGTGAAGAGTGAAGAGTGAAGAGTGAAGAGTGAAGAGTGGAAGGCGAGACTTCTGTAGGTTGGGTGAAGCGAAGCGAAACCCAACAACTGTGCTGGGTTCATCACGTATCTCGGTCGAACAAACCCACCCACCACACTGATGAACCTGCAGGCTGGTTGAACTGCAGTTAATCCTCAACCAGACAAGATAAGTGCCCGAAAGGCCTGCTCGTCAGTCCCGGGTGCTTCTGGCGGGAATTTATTACCGTGCCACTTTGAGCTTCCTCTGCTTGTGCTTAAACTCCGTTCTGCTAGCGGCCAAACGCTATTCTGCTCGTGCCCAAACTCTGTTTGGGCACGTAAGTGAGTTAGAAACCCTGCTTATTTGCCGTTTTTTTACCAGCCGGACTGCAAACTGAGTTTGCTGCGCAATCTCGTTCCCAAACAGAGTTTGGGAACGAGGGGAAGCAGAGTTTGGCAACGAGGGGAACGAGGGGAAAGAGAGTTTGACAAATTGATGAGAAGCAATTCCATGTCGCCGGCCAATCTTAATTCACAGGTCGTTAGCGGATTCTCTAACGCTCTCAGCATTCCAAACGAACTTAACGCAGAACAGTCATGTGACTGTTAGCAAGTGGGAGTCAACTTATGCCGTACTTCGTTGCGATCCTTTTCATTTGCACTCTGTTGATTGGTTGTCAAACAAAACACATTACATCGGACCTCACTGGTGCTTCGGTTCCATCCAAGAGCACAATCTCGGAGAAAGACGCAACCGGCGAAAAACCACTCGACAAAAGATGGACAAAACGCGTCGTGACACAACAGGAGCTTCTGCAGGCGGGCCGGAATGATCCGACTTTAACTCCTGTCGTCTGCAAGGAAATCCTGGCCCGTCTGAACGCCAGGGCGCCTTATCATATTTCCGACGATATCCAAAGCAATAGGCCTATAAAGGCACCCAATGACTTCCGGGCATACAAGGATTGGTCGCCGCTGCCAAAATTCATTGCAAACTTTGCAGATGTTCCCAAGATGATGTTGATAGTCAAAGAGCACCCGTTTATCGGCTGGTACGACAGAGGCAAGTTGCAGGCCGATACCTATGCCTGCATTGGCAAAGCGGGTGAAGATACGGAGATAGGGGTTTACAGGGTTGAGGATAAAGACGCCGATCATGTTTCCCGCAGTTACAACAATTCTTACGGCAAGCCTGCCATGATGCCCTGGGCTTTGAGAATCTACGATACTGTCTGGATTCATGCCGGTGATGTAACAGGCGCGTATTGCTCCCACGGCTGTGTGATTCTGCCCCTCGATCCGGCCCAGGAAGCTTATGCCTGGGCTGATCTGGGCACTCTGGTTGTGGTCGTCGAGGCATTGGCTGATTTGCCGAAAGTTACAGCGCAAATTGCCAGACGGTGATCACGCACAGAGAGTAGCTTGCGCATGAAGGAATAACCTGACGACCCGCCAGTATTCGCCTGATCCAGGAGCCTGTCCGAGAATAAATAATAGTATGATTGTAATGTAATATGTCAATAGTATATTAAATATACTTGACAATTCACTCGCATATCTATAGGATGGTCCCGGCCAAAAATAGAGGGGATGGCAGTATGCGAGTTTCGTTCAAGAATGATCCGGTGAAGTTCAGTCAGAGGTTGCTGTTTCCTTCGAGCGTGTTCGATTTGTTGCCGAAGGACCACGAGTGCTTCGTCTACGATGACATTTTCAGGCAGCTCGACATCTCCGGCATCGAGAAGAAGTACAGTTACTTGGGGCAGAGAGCCTACGATCCGAGGCTGATCATTGCTATCCTGCTTTATGCGTATAGCCGTGGAGTGTTCAGTTCTCGCCAGATTGAGAGGAGATGTCGTGAGGATCTG
>ENA-OSEO01003549-OSEO01003549.1-sediment-metagenome-genome-assembly--contig:-NODE-3549-length-18218-cov-5.345846_pt1 | contig 18218 bp, 16 predicted proteins | sample MGYA00237883_ERZ534232 | MGnify/ENA metagenome assembly ERZ534232
TCCCGAACGCGGTGCTCTACCAGACTGAGCCACGTCCCGACTTGGGTGCTGTCTATACACTATTCTTTTTAAAGATGCAAGGCTAAATTCAGGCTGACAGCAATTCTCATTATGAGTCAGATCCCTTAGTCGTATTCTGTGTGAGTGGCATCTTGCCACGACGTTTCGCGGCTCGGAAGCCGCTCCCACATGGCTATTTTCCCAAAATGAGAGCTGCTGTCGGGCCGATGATCTCCACAAAATTTTCCATGATGCTGGCAGTCGCCCCCCAGATCAGATCGTTACCGTACTGGTAGGCCGCCGTTTTATACCGGACACCCTCGTATTCCACCCAGCGGGGCCTCTCATCGGCACTCGCCGAGAGAAAAAATCCGAGGGGAACGCGGATGATCCGTTCCACCTCACTCGGGTTCACCACAAAATCAGTTTTTGATCTGATCCGGGCCACAAATGGATGGATCACAAAGCTGGATGCCACCGTCAGCGCGTCATCGAGCCTTCCCAGGACCTCTACGTCCTCGGGGGCGAGCCCGATCTCTTCATGGGCCTCCCGAATGGCGGTCGCCTCAAAGGAAGGATCGGAGTCATCTACGCGCCCTCCGGGAAATGATATCTGGCCCTTGTGATGTTCCACCCGATGGGTCCGCTCGGTAAACAGGACCGTGCAGGCCCCGCCCTCCACCATAAGGGGAATGAGCACGCCGGCATGCCGGTACGTCTGTTCCCTGTTCTCGATCCGCGTCAGGGACCGGGCATTCAGGATTTCCCTGATGGCGCCAGCCATGCATCCCTGCTCTGCCATAAGCAATGTCCATTTTCTTTACTGCGGTCTAAGGGGGGCACCGTACATTACCATATAGGCATCGAATACTTCCTTTGTTTCCGGATCAATCGGCCTTCGTCTTCCCTGTATCGTGACAGGAATGTGTTCCAGGTACAGGTAGTCGACCACCTCCCGAATGCCGGCCACGGTGAAGACCGCAATTCCGCTCCTGGCCACGAAGTCCTGAATGGCGTTTTCTCCCTTTTGTCCCAGCAGGACCTTTCCGTCTCTATCGTACACCGCAGTGGTCTGTTCCCGGTCCAGTCCGATCCCTACGCCGACAACGCGGAGCGACATTCCTTTCAAACGGGCCTCGGATTCAATCTTTTCCAGAAGCTCGAACTTGGTCCCCATGGAGGTGGCCACATCATCCACGATAACGATCCGGCAGCCGTCAAAAAAAGAGCCGTTCACGAACACGCTTTTGGACAGGCTCCCTTCTCCATGGGTTTTGGCTTCTTTCCGATCATAGTCAAAGGCCAAATCCGTCTGATGCTCCTGCCAGAGGGCAATAGCCGTCGACAGGGCAATGGCGCTCCCTTTGTAGGAAGGCCCCAAGATGACATCCGTTTTCCCTGCCAACCCCTTAGACACCATCATGCCGGCAAAAAAAGAGCCCATTTCGATGGAGAGGCGCCCGGTTCTGAACATGGCCATATTGACAAAATAGGGGGTGGGCCGTCCGTCTTTCAACACAAGGCCCCTGTCAAAAAAGAGCGCCCCTGTTTCCGCCAAGGTCGTGGCAAATCGTTTTTGGTAATCCTCCATCCAGTGAATCCTTTTCAAAAGCGCCTATGTTGCAAGACCTTCGAGTCTTAAATTTCGCCTTATCCCCAACCCTGAGCCCTTCCTATTTTTTCATATCCTCGATGCGCTTGGAGAGGAACTCGATCTGGTGCTTGAGGGTGCGATCGGTCTTCATGCGGTGGGCCACCTGCTCCACGGAATAGAGGACCGTGGAATGGCTCCGGTTGATGGTCTTACCGATCTCCTCCAGGGTTTCGTCCGAATAGTGACGGCACAGATAGGCATAGATGTTCCGGGGATAGGCATACGCCTTCTTGCGCGACAGAGAGGTAACCATCTCAGGCTCCACCCGGTAATATCTGCAGACCAGGTCGATGATCTTCGCAGGGGTGACGGACTCCTCTCCGGACACCAGGGCGCCCGCCACCTCTTTGGCCAGGTCCATGTCGATCCGCGCCCCTAAAAGGTCGGCCCTTGCCTTGAGACACGTGAGTGCGCTTTCCATCTGCCGAACATCGCGCCGAAGCCGTTCGGCCAGATAGTGAATGATCTCCTGGGACACCGCCAGCCGGCAGGCCGCCGCCTTTTTCGTGAGGATCTGGACCCGGGTCTCGTAATCCGGGTCGGCAATGGTCGTTACCAGCCCCGCGGTCAGACGCGAAGTCAGTTCCTTGGCCATGCGGGGTACATCCTTCGGGGGGAGGGCGCTGGTGAAGATGATCCGCTTGTTGTCATTGGCCAGGGCGTCGAGGGTATATCCCAGTTCGGCCTGGATCTTTTCCTTGCCGCCTAAAAAATGGACCTCCTCTAACAGAAGGACGTCGCAGCCCTGACGGTATCGCTTCTTGAACGCCTCGATCCGGCCCGTCTTGAGAGACGCGATCATCTCATTGGTAAAATCCTCGGCCGTCATGTAGAAGATCCGGGACTCGGGATCCTTCTCCAGGATCGTATGCCCGATGGCCTGGGAAAGATGGGTCTTGCCCAGCCCGGTGTTGGCGAGCATCAGGAGCGACGGATAGTCGCAGGGATCTCCCAGCGCCATATTCCTGGATGCAGAATAGGCAAACTCATTGGACTGGCCCACGATAAAGCGGTCAAAGGTAAACTGGCTCTTGAGCCAGAGGTTCCTCGGCCGGGGCATGGAAGGAAGGGGCAACTGCTCCGGGTGGGCCGGCAGGGAGGCGGGAGAGGGCTCCCGCTTGCGGGGCTGCACCTTGAGATCGACCGCCATATGGCCCATTCCCGCGGCCTCGAGTTTTTCCCGGATCAGGCTCAGATAATTTTCCATGACCCAGTTTCTGGAAAACCGGTTGGGGCAGCCCAGGATCATGGACGTCCCAGTGGCCTCCAGGCATGAGATGGGGTGGATCCAGAGGGAAAAGCTGTTTGTTGGAAGAATCGACCGGATTTGGTCTTTGACCTGCTCCCAGACCACGCTCATGAAATACTCCTCGTGTGACGGATGAATGAAGAATTCTGAATGATGAATTGTGGAGTTCGGAGTTAGAAATCGGCCTTAGCTCTGTCGCCTGAAACCATTGAGAGAGGCTTTTACAGAATTCACGAAGGTCTGTCAAAGGTCAGGGAAGGGAATGGATACTTACGCGGGGTCTCCTTTTCGACAGCCGATAACCGCCCCCGTTTACAGGCAAAATTAGACCCCGATATGTAAGGGGTCGAGAAAAGGGATGAATTCAGCCATTAGGTATCGACTGTAAAAACAATAAGTTAATAAGAATATGGCTATTGTGGACAATTTTATCCACACAAACGAACTCCGAATAGCTTCATTTTTGGCCTTTTTTTGGCGATTTTCAATTTTTTTGCCTTCATTTTTTCGGTAAGAGGGGAGGAGCGGGTGACGAGCAAAATTAGAATTGGGGTTTTGGCAGGGGGCTGGTCCGGTGAGAGAGAGGTCTCCTTAAAGAGCGGAAAGGCCGTTTACGATGCCCTCAACAGGGAAAGATACACTGTTAAGCGATACGATCCCCGGGATGACCTAGAGGTATTGATCAGAGAGAGGTCGGACATAGACCTGGTTTTGATACTCCTTCATGGAAAGTTTGGAGAAGACGGCCGGATCCAGGGTATGCTGGATGTCTTGGAGATCCCGTTCATCGGGTCAGGGGTATTGGCGAGCGCCATGGCCATGAATAAGCGGGTTGCAAAGGGTGTTTTTAGAAGGGCCGGCCTCCCTGTAGCCGAGGATGCAATCCTTTATCAGGGAGACCGATTTTCTGTAGACGAGGTTATGCAAAGTCTTGGGGCCCCCGTGGTGATCAAGCCGGTGTCCGAAGGCTCCAGCCTCGGGATTACCATTGCCTATGACCCACAGAGGATCCTCGACGGTATTAAGAATGCCTTTCAATATGATGCCGAGATTATGGTCGAGGCGTTTATAGGAGGAACCGAGATCACATGCTGCGTCTTGGGGAACCGGTCGCTGGAGGCCCTTCCTGTTGTGGAGATCTCGCCCACGGACGGGTATGTTTTTTTTGACTACAAGGCCAAGTACACACCGGGCGCCACCCGTGAAATCTGTCCGGCCCCTATCGCCCCCCATCTCGCAGAAGCGGCCGGCGAATGCGCAAAGCGGGCCCACAGGGCCCTGGGTTGCCGCGTCTGGAGCAGGAGCGACATGATCATTCGGGACGAGAGGCTTTATCTGTTGGAGACCAATACCATCCCCGGCATGACCGAGACCAGCCTCTTTCCCCTGGCCGCCCGTGCCGCGGGCATGTCTCTTTCCGATCTTTTAGATAGGATGATAGCCCTTTCCCTCGAGGAGTGCGCCCCATAAACTGACGACTTTTTGCTATGATGGAGCGTTCAAGGATTTACAAAAGTGATCTGAAGCGCAACGGATGCCATTCGGCAAATTCTTGTTTGTCGCGGTGGCTGTTCGAATACTGTTGCAATATTTATCTCAGCCATAGTAAGGACGGTTCCAGTTTCTGTAGGATTTGTGATTGTCGATTTGCGATTTTTGATTGAATAACGGCCTGATAAAAAAATGGTGAATACCTGGAACCCCAAAATCCTTTTTTTGAAGGCTATGGGCCCAGGATAGGCGGCTACCGTGTCAGGACTGAGAAAAAATAACCACCGAATCAGCAGAAATGCATGACAGCATGGATCGAGCTATGTCACTGGCGAAGCGACAAAAGTGGGAGGTGCCAGAGAAACGGGAGGAAATATCGAATGGAAATAGTCGATGAAAGTAATTTGGAAATCTATCTGCGTCCGACTTATGCCATTGATTCGGATCACAAGAGCATTGTGACGGCGGCAGAGCGTGTCACAACTGGTTGTTCTGAAGATGCGCAAAAGGCAGTTGCACTCTTTTATTTTGTCAGGGATTCAATCCACTATAATGTTTTCATGATTTCTGTATTTAAGGAGGATTTCAAGGCGTCCAGGGTTCTGGAATGGGGCAAGGGCTATTGTGTTCAAAAGGCGGTCCTCCTTACAGCGCTTGGAAGAGCTGCTGGCATCCCGAGCCGGATGGCCTTTGCCAAAATAACCAACCACCGAGTACCTCCTCATATCTACGAGAAGCTGGGTGTCAACACCTTCCCCAGACACGGATACAACCAGTTCTTTTTAAATGACCGTTGGGTGAGCGCTGCCGCCACATTCGACAAAGGCCTCTGTGACAGGAACGGACTTCCGGTGGTTGAATTTGATGGGAAAACCGATGCGATATTGCCTGAAAAGGACCTTCGAGGAGGACCTTATATAGACTATATTGAGAAGTTTCCACCTGCAGAAGATCTCCCCTTTGACTGGATTGTGGAAAGGATTGTTCGGATTGTGGGTCCGGACAAGCGCCCGTGGCTCAAAAGGACGGACGATGTGTCGGAACATCGGAAGGGAAGCAGCCGGGGGACATCTGAATTTTTAGCGTCTTGAATTTTACCCGCCCCATGAATCCTGGTTGCCCCATGCTCCCGCGGTGAATCGTGGATCCTTAAAGGATCAAATCGATCCGCGCAGACGCTTTTCAATAATCATCATGCGGCCCTTTCCGGTCGCGGCTACGGATCCATCTTCCAGAGAGGCAGTGGTTTCGATATCGAGCAGTCCTTTTGTCTCCCTTTTCAACGCTGCTTTCAGAATGAGCCGCGACCCCAGAGGGACCGGCTGACGGTAGCGGACCTCCAGTCTGGCCGTGACGGCGTCGTACCCCAGATGGAACGAGACCCAGCCCAGGAGTTCATCAAAGATGAGGCTGATCACCCCGCCGTGAAGGTAGCGGGACCACCCGCAATATCTCTTGTCCGCGACAAATTGGGTCTGCACTCCCTCCGGTCCATCCCTGACGATATTGAGATGGAGTCCATGGGGGTTTTCCGGGCCGCAGCAGAAACAGCGGCCGTCCTTTTCGAGGGGGTGATTCATCGGCATCTCCTTTAATCTTTATCGCTTGGCCCCCGCCCTGCCAGGTGCTGCCGGGTGCAGTTCCCACCGTTATTAGCGCCGGGAGACGCCTGTGTCAAGCCCGTGAATATGCCAACTGGATCCAAGGCCCCTGCACGGTTGCCAATAGGGTAATGGTTGCCGGGGTATCCTCCTGAAGGTGAAAACGGGTTTCGAGTTTCTTCTCGCGAATAAAAACTTTTTATTGACAGACGACTTTTGGATTTATACTATACAAAAATGCTATAGAATAACATGCTATATAATACCATTCCAATAAAGGCTGACCCATCTGCAGAGAGGGGGGGCGTATGAAAAGGGAGGTGCCGTCGTGAAGTTGTCCACGAGAAGTCGGTACGGCACTCGAATGATGCTCGATTTGGCCAGCCACTACGACGAAGGGCCGGTTCAGATCGGAGATATTTCGAGGCGTGAGAACATTTCTGTCAAATATCTTGAACAGTTGATCATCCCCCTCAAAAAGGCCGGCCTGGTCGAGAGTGTCCGCGGTCCCAAGGGGGGTCATATGCTGGCCAGGCGCCCTGAAGAGATTAGCGTTGGAGAAATTGTCGGCGTGCTGGAGGGCGGAATTACCCTGACCCATTGCATCGAAAACCCGGATATATGCGAAAAAACAAGCGGTTGCCTGACCCGTACGGTTTGGGAGGATGCCACCCAGGCAATGTATGAGAGGCTTAATGCCTCCACCTTGGCCAAAATCATCGAGAAGGGGAACAGCGGATAAAAGGGTAAGATATATAGGCTGCGCAGGAGGCTTTATGAACGAGAAACATGGGAAAGGGAGCGTCGTCCAGGCCGGACAGGATTCGGGTTGCGACATGAAAATCGCATCCATCGCCATCAGCCGGAGGAAAGGGACCCCTAAGGTGACGGTGGGGGAAGCATCCCTGCTCACGGATTACGGGATTGAGGGTGATGCCCACGCAGGGCCCTGGCACCGACAGGTAAGCTTCCTTTCGGCTGAAAGCATCGAAGGCGCACAGCGTCGGGGGCTGGATGTCGCGTTTGGGAGTTTTGCAGAGAATGTCTCCACAAGAGGGATTGACTGGGAGGCGATTCCGGTGGGTACCCGGATAGGTCTTGGAGATTCGGCCCTGGTGGAGATCACACAGAAAGGAAAGGATTGCCTCAAGAGGTGCGCCATCTACTATCTCTCCGGGGACTGCATTATGCCCCGGGAAGGGGTGTTCGGCAGGGTGGTCAACGGGGGAAAAATCCGGCTCGGAGACTCGGTGCATATCGTGGGGAGGCCTTGATGCAACCACACCCTTCCTGAGGCGTTGCCCGGCTGACGTCAAAGGCCGATGCGACCCTTTTCGGGGGCGGGAGAAATCATATGGCAAAAACGATCGAAGAAATCAATGAAAGGATCCGGAAAGGGTCTGCAGTGGTGTTTACCGCCGAAGAGATTATCGACGTTGTTCGTGAAAAAGGGACTAAGCGGGCGTCGCGTGAAGTGGACGTTGTGACCACCGGGACCTTCAGCCCCATGTGTTCTTCCGGAGCGTTTATCAACCTCAGGCAGGAAAAACAGAAGATGAAGCTGGGGGGCGGGTATGCAACCCTCAACGACGTTCCCGCATACGCCGGTTTGGCGGCCGCAGATATTTACCTGGGGGCAACCGCACTTCCCGAGGGTGATCCGCGTAACAATAACGGCCGACCGGGCCGGTTCAGATACGGGGGCGCTCATGTGATTGAAGAATTGGCGCAAGGCAAGAAGGTCCTGCTCAAAGCCGGCGGTTACGGGACCGATTGTTACCCGAAAAGAAAGCGCGAGCAGATGATCGGGTTTGAGGAGATGAATGAGGCGTTCCTTTTCAACCCCAGAAATTGCTATCAGAATTACAACGTCGCGGTGAACCTGTCCGACAAGCCGATCTATACCTATATGGGTAAGCTCAAACCGAGGCTGGGAAACGCCAACTACTGCAGCGCCGGCCAGCTTTCCCCCCTTTTGAATGATCCGATGTACCGCACCATCGGCATCGGCACCCGTATATTCTTCTGCGGTGCGGAGGGATATGTGGTATGGAACGGAACCCAGCACAATCCCGACATCCCCAGGCTGGCAAACGGGACACCTACGGCAGGTGCCGGAACCCTTGCGCTTATCGGGAATTTGAAGGATATGGACCCGAAATGGCTGCGGGCCGTATCCTTCACCGGATACGGGGTAAGCCTGAGTGTTGCCGTAGGCCTCCCGATCCCGATACTTGATGAAGAAATGATGCGCTTTGTATCCGTATCGGATGCGGATCTGAAAGCGCCCGTTATCGACTATAGCGTATTCTATCCGACCGGCGAAGGTAAACCCAAGTTGGCCGAAGTAACCTATGAGGAACTCAAGAGTGGTGCCATAGAGGTCAGCGGAAAGAAGGTGCCAACCGGGTCCTTTTCCAGTTATGCCAAGGCCAAAGAAGTCGCAGGATATCTCAAATCGATGATAAGGGATGGAAAATTCTTCCTGACCCAGCCGGTGTGGCCGCTGCCGGGACCGAGCCATACATAAGGAGGGACCGGAATGGAGAAAAAAAAGGTGGTCCTCACGTTTCCGCCCAGCAGTGTCGAAGATCCGGTAATTTTCCATCTGGTCAGCGATCACGGCCTGAAGGTGAATATCCTGCGGGCGGCCATCGACCCGGGCAAGCAGGGCCGGATGGTGGTGGAATTGACTGGAGAGGAGGGCCAGTTATCGAGCGGAGCAGCTTATCTGGAGCGGGGCGGGATTGGAATTGAGCCGCTCACCGGGGAGATCCGCCATATGGAAGATCAATGCACCAGTTGCACGGCCTGCGTTCCGATATGTCCCACCGGCGCGCTCCATGTCAACCGCGAGACGTGGATGGTTTCTTATGATGCAGATAAGTGTGTGGTCTGCCTGTCGTGCATGGACGTTTGCCCTTACAGGGCAATCGTCTCACACTTTTGATCGGTGAAAGATTCGGCCGAGCCTCGAATGTGAAAGTTATGCGTTCCATCCAACCGCCGCGGTTTGAACCCGGCGTCCCTGCTGAGATGAGCATGAAGATTCGGAAATCAATCGTCAAGACCATCGCGTTGGCTCTCGCTGTTTTTTTGCGATCGCCGGTTATGCTCACGCGGTGTCCATGAATGACTGTAAGGGGGAATGCTGCCAGAATAAGCGAGGCAGATTGCAGTCTGAGAGTCATGCCTGAATGGTTCCCCCTACCCTGCCATCGGACGCGTACAGCCCCCTCCTCTCTGTGATTTCTTCCACTGTTCCCTTACCTGACGGTTGCGGAGAATGTCATGCTTCCGCTGACCACTGTGAAGGCAAGCCGGAAAAGAAAGCGTGCCCTTGCAGACGCTGCGCTGGATCAGGTGGGTCTTTCGGGGAAAGGAGGGCGTCTTCCCAACCAGATATACGGAGGTGAAAAGGAACGGGTTGCCGTGGCCCGGGCCATTGTGAACGGGCCCCCGGTCTTGCTGGCAGATGAGCCGACAGGCAATCTTGACTCCGCAACGTCGCGCGAGGTTATGCGCCTGCTTCAAAGAATCAACCGGGAGGGGGCGACCCTTCTCATGGTAATGCACAGTTCCGATTGTGCCGGTTATGCAGAAAGGGTGTTGAGGGTTTCGGACGGTCGCCTGGCGGCAACCGTTGAGTAAAGGCCGCGTAGCAGCTGCTTCCAAGGAGCCTCAAAGGAACTTCAGTTTCTCGTTTACACGACTGTGTCTTCGAGTGAGTCAGGATTTCCGATTTGTGTTTCGTGTCGGTTCTTCGTTGCCTTAAAGGGGGGTTATGTGCAATATAGGGGTGGGTTGGACGCATGTTTGACGCGCCTGTCACCTCCCTGGTGCAGCAAGATGGAAAGGAGAAGGACCATGGAAATGCAGGATCTGATGCCCGATTACGGGCTTGAACACTCGGGGCTCCACGATCTCGGACAGGTGCACTGGAACCTGTCGACGCCGATGCTGTACGAATGGGCCGTCCGCAGATACGAGGGGGCCATTGCCCACCTGGGGCCGCTGGTGGTGAGCATGGGACAGCACACCGGCCGGGCTGCCAAGGACAAGTACGTGGTGGATGACCCGGAAACCACCAGGGACGTCTGGTGGGGAAAGGTCAATGTAAAATATCCCGAGGAGAAATTCCATGCACTTCACAGACGCATGGCGGCCTACCTTCGGGGGAAGACCGTTTTTGTCCAGGACTGTTACGCAGGGGCCGAGGAGCAGTTCCGCCACTCGGTTCGCGTGGTCAATGAATATGCGTGGCACAACCTCTTTGTCCGAAACATGTTCATCCAGATGCCCCGCGATCGGGAGATCATCCGGCACTTTGTTCCCGATTTCACGGTGCTTCACTGCCCCAATTTCAATGCGGATCCGGACGATGACGGGACCCGGAGCGGGACCTTCGTGGCGCTTCATTTAAGTAAGAAGCTGATCCTCATCGGCGGAACAGCCTATGGGGGGGAGATCAAGAAGTCCATCTTTACGGCCCTCAACTTTCTCCTTCCGGGCCAAAAGGTCCTTTCCATGCACTGCTCGGCCAATGTGAGCAAGGCGGACCCCGATGATGTGGCCATCTTCTTCGGTTTGTCTGGCACCGGAAAGACCACCCTTTCCGCCGACCCCAACCGGCTGCTGATCGGGGATGACGAACACGGGTGGTCCGACACGGGGGTCTTTAATTTCGAGGGGGGGTGTTATGCCAAGGTGATCCATCTCTCGAGGGAGGCGGAACCGGAGATCTATGAGTGCACCCGGCAGTTCGGGACCATCCTGGAGAATGTGGCCATGAATCCCACCATCCGGCGCATCGACCTGGACGACAGCCGCCTCACGGAGAACACCCGGGCCTCGTATCCTCTCTCCCACCTCCCCAACATCGTCCCTTCCAGGATGGCGGGGCATCCCAAAAACATCATCATGCTGACGGCCGACGCCTTCGGCGTCCTTCCTCCCATCGCCAGGTTGACGCCCGAGCAGGCCATGTATCATTTCATCAGCGGTTACACGGCCAAGGTAGCCGGGACGGAGAAGGGGGTGACGGAGCCCATAGCCACCTTCAGCGCCTGCTTTGGGGCCCCTTTCATGGTGCGGCACCCATCTGTCTATGCCCAGCTGTTGGCCGACAAGATCGCCGGGCACGGGGCCGCCTGCTGGCTGGTGAACACGGGCTGGACCGGCGGGCCTTACGGAACCGGGTCGCGAATGAAGATCCAACATACCCGGGCCCTTCTCGATGCGGCCCTCAACAGCGCCCTGGAAGGGGTGGAGATGCGAATCGACCCGCTGTTCTCTTTCAGGGTCCCGGTTAAGGCCCCTGACGTTCCCTCGGAAATCCTGAATCCGAGAGACACCTGGTCTGATCCGGCGGCCTATGATGCCCAGGCGAAAAGACTGGCAGGGCTGTTTCAGGAAAACTTTGTTCAGTTCCAGGACCAGACGCCGAAAGCGGTATTGGAGGCCGGTCCCAGGGTGGGTTAACGTCAAGGTGTAGGGTTGAGAATTCCAGCAGAAATCGGCGTGCCGATCCATAGGGGTCGGGTGCGTTTTTTGAGGATGGTATGGCAAAAGGAAAGACGGTCCGGGTGGTGCTCCTCCTCTTGCTGGCAGGGGCCGCGGCCGCGGCGTGGGTTTCGTTTGGGGAACGGGAAAAGGCTCCGCAGCGGGTGCTGACCCTCTATGGAAATGTGGACATCCGTCAGGTGCAGCTGGCCTTTTACGATACCGGCCGCATCCTCCGTCTCCTGGTGGAGGAGGGGGATCGGGTCGAGGCAGGGCAACTGGTGGCTGAGATGGACCCGGTCCGCTATTCAATCGATGTGAGGCAATTGGAGGGGAAGCTGGAGGCCCAGATTCAGGAGGTGACCCGCCTCCACAACGGCACCCGGCCCCAGGAGATCGAACAGGCCAGGGCCGCGGTCCAGGCCAACGAGGCCACGTTGAAGGACGCGGAACTCACCTACCATCGCATCAAGGGGCTGGTGGCCACGGATTATGCGCCCCAGCAGGACCTGGACGATGCCACGGCCAAGATGGATACGGCCCGGGCCCGCCTGAAGGAGGCGAAGGAGGCCCTTGAACTGGCGGTGATCGGCCATGATATTGAAGGGGACACACTGACCTACACCCTGGTCTCCGGTCCGGGCAGCATCGATGCTGCCAGTGGTGCCTACACCTGGTTTGCCCCTGACGGCCCGGCCGGCCACACAGTGGCGATGCAGGTTACTGACGGTCACGCGGACGGCTTCTTCGACATTTTCTTTGATATTGAAGTGACCAACGTCGCGCCTGCCATTGAACTGACAGGATTTGATATGGCGGTCGAGGCTGAGCCCTACAAGCTGACTTTAGACCCTGTGAATGATCCTGGGGACGACACTGTCAGCGAGTACATCGTGCATTGGGGCGACGGGGATACGGATATTTACAACAGCATCGGTGATGTGACGCATACGTACATGCTTGCGGGCGTCAAACATACCATCGCAATTGACCTGGTGGATGAAGATGGGGTTTACGCCAGCCTGGCGAACAAGGAAATTTCGGTCGTCAGTGCCGCACCCGAAATAACGGTCATGGAAGTCGATCACTCCGTGATCGACGAAAATGGGATAGTCACCTTAACGGGGAGATTCGTCCAACCCGGCGCGCTGGTTGAACACACGGTGACGATCGCCTGGGGAGACGGAGAGGCGGTCACTTTAGTCCTCGCCCCTGGTGTGGAAACCTTCTCTGTTGTTCATCGTTATTTAGATGACCAGCCCGGCGCGTTGCCGGATGTGTACGACATAGAGCTGATTGTTGCCGACAACGACGGCGATACTGATTCAGGCAGCGTGAGCCTTTTCGTGCATAACGTAGCGCCGGAGATAACCAGCCTGGCTGTTCAAGATATCTATGAAAATGCCGCTACAGTGCTGTCCGGAACAATCGCTGATCCCGGATCGCTGGACACATTCACATTGCAGGTGAATTGGGGTGACCCGCTGTCACCGGACGATTTTGAGCAGTACACCATTGGTCCAGGGTCCACGACTTTCGAGTTGAGCCATCGTTACCTGGATGACAACCCGGGTGGCACGGGCTTTAATGACTACAACATCTTCCTCGAACTGATCGATGATGACGGCGGTAGCACCAGCAGCAGTGTGATAGTTACGGTGAGTAACCTGGCACCGGTCATTACCGAATTGACAAGCAGTGCCAAAAATGTGGGAGATGCAGCGGAAGGCGAATTGGTAAGCATATCCTGCAGTTTTACCGACGTCGGCCTCCTTGACAGCCACACCGCTCTTATTGACTGGGGCGACGGCACCTTTACGCCGGCGGATGTTACCAGCTTAGGGGGCTTGGGTTCCTTTGCCGGTTCTCACACGTATGAGAGTGGCGGTATTTATGATGTCCAGGTGACCGTTGCCGACGATGACGGGGACAGTGACCATTCATTGACAAAGGCAATGATAACCGGTGCCGGTCTCCAAGATGGCGTACTATATGTTATCGGCACTGAAGGCAATGACCATGTACATATCAATCAGACGGCAAATGGGAAAATAAAGGTACATGCAAAGTTTCTTGACAACCCGGGTTACCTGCGGACGTTTGAAGGGGAAGATGTCGAGCGAATCGTAATCTGCCTCGGAGACGGGAATGACCACGCCCAAATAGCCGGCAATGTCGATTTGCCGGTTTTCATGGACGGTGGCGATGGAAACGACCACCTGAAGGCGGGTAATGGTCCGGCCGAGCTTATCGGGGGGGATGGAAACGACAATCTCACGGGCGGTTTTAGTGAGGACGTAATTTATGGCGGAGCAGGCAGCGATTTCATCTTGGGAAAAGGTGGAGATGATTTACTCTATGCCGGTTCGGGAAATGATGTAGTGTTGGGGTCCCAGGGTGATGACACGGTTATGGGCGAGGAAGGCGACGATTCCATTTACGGTAATAGTGGTAATGACACCATGGATGGTGGCCCAGGGAATGACAAGATCCGGGGTGGTCGGGGAGACGACATACTTTCCGGCGGCGAGGGGAATGACTTCCTTAATGGCGGAAAAGGCGATGACAACCTTTTTGGTGGTGAAGGTGACAATAAGCTGATCGATTGGAGCAGCAAGGACAAAGAACATGGAAATGCCTCGTATCATTCAAAAAAAATACATCCGTGTTCATCGTGGGCAAAGGATTTTATACTCGGTTTTGGTGGGAGAGATGAAGCTCAAGATCCGAACGGGCATATCAAGATCGTTCTCTCAGAAGGTGATCACGGCAAAAGTGGTAACGCTAAGAAGAAGTACAGAGGATAACTCGATATTGAATAAGGCAGACCTGTCGGTGGTGGCATATTTGGCCGACCGATTTAGGTAAAAAAAGTTTTTATATTTTTGGTCTGAGAATAGGTCATGCTATTTATTCAGACCTCGCCAGGAAAAGATACAGCGGTTTGAGTGTATTGAATTATATGGGAGTTTTGTGGATATAATGAAATTCAGAAGCCCAGAAGTAGAAAGATACTTTGCGATGGTGATACCTTTGAACTCCGGGAAGAGCTGACAGCATATGGCAAAGCTAATCATCCGGATTCAGGGAATGCTCTCTATGGTGTCAACAACCAGCATCCTGAATTAGCCGGTTTGACCAAAAAAACTGGACGATTAAGACGGAAATTCGGTACCATTTAGGCATTTTCTTTTGGTTTTACAACATGTTAATGCGGCCCGACTCCAGGCACATCCCAGGCACATCGATACGAATAGCAACGGGATGGAGCTGTAAAGCCGGGCAACCGGCGCGAACAGCCGCTGGATTCTCGATCCCACCCTTCGGGCGGCTCCGTTGCCGCTCCGGCCCTATTGGCAGGGGAAATTGCTCAAAAGCAATTTCCACGCCCAAGGGCGGTGGCTCATCCCGCGGCCGTTAGATTGCCTTGGGAGACATTGCGATGCGAGAAATTGATTACGACGAAGCAAGGTCCCGCCATGGCATCACCCCCCGTCATCAGGAGATGCCCAACGGTGAATTCCGTTTCCGGCTACTCAAGAGCGATGGAACGGCCTATATCCGGACAGAGGCGAGCGAAACGGGGGCGTGGCAAAGTAGCCACTATCACAACACGGTAAAGGAAACATACATCGTTCAAGAAGGTTGGATCTCTTACGCGGAACTCATTAACGGAGAGCGAAGAGTAAGCCTTTGTCGCGCTGGAGAGCAGTTCACGACCCAACCTGGGCGTATCCATAATGTTTACATGCCTGCGAACGCCGTAATTCACACTGTTAAACACGGCGACGCAGCCACTGAGGATCGAATCGTGGATGAAACAACAAAGCGATTCGACACCGAGACCCAGAGACTGACGGAGGAAGAAGTTATGGCTGAAGCCGCGAAAGATGACGTCGGTAGCCCTGGTGCAGCAGCCGGCGATAAATATGGCGCAGATTACCGACATTTCGACACGTTGATCTGGCAACTTCCCGCTTGGTGTACAGCGATTTTCCTCGTCACCGCTGTCGGAACCAATTCAATAATCCAGCAGGCGAAATTCCTTACCATCGCCACAAAGCTCACAACAATCCAGCTGGTGACGGGGTTTCTCGTGCTGATGTGCTTGGTCATCATGGCCTTATCGCAGGCGCTCTTCCGTTTTCGTAGACATCAAGCCGCACTAAAGCGATTAACGACACCGGTCTGGTCGTCCGCATCGACCTACCTCCAACTCATCGTGACGGCAGAGGCACTTACCCTTTTTCTCGTTGTACTGCTGATCAACGGCGTACCCCTCGGCCCGGCGAGCTGGCTCTGCATCATCCTGCTGCTTATGCTAACCGTCTACAGAGAATGCAGATTACGTCAAGCACACAGTATTGATGACGAGGCCATCTAACTATCCCGTTCACGGGTCGGCGTGGAGAATGCCGCTCGTGACGCAGGCGTTCGCGGCGCCTGCGCCTGTGGTGGTGCTCATAGATAGGTGGATTTGGCAATATAATACGAATAACAACGGGTTGGAGCTGTAACGCCGGGCAGTCGGCACAAACGGCCGTGTGATTCCCGATCCCATGTTCTTGCCGCCACAGGCGGCTCAAACCTGGGAGCGATCCGACCCCGCCTTTCAGGCGGCTTCGTTGCCGCTCCGGCTCCAGTGGCATGGAAAATTGCACCAACAACTTCCGCGCCCAAGGGGCGGTAAGGTCGACGGGTCCGACCTAATGCCGTCTGATACCGTTAATATGAAAGGACATGAATAGGTGCCGACTTTATTCTGGTCAGGGAAACTGACATTTCCTATGAAGCTTCTAGTCGAAGCAAACAACATCGTGTCCCTCATCACGGGGAGTTCAAAAGATGTGACAGGAATGAAAGACAGAGTAAAGCGAGGATATGAAGGTGAATATACAGACCATGTTCATGCTTATGATGAGTATGGATTCCATTTACAGGACCGATCAGCTCGTATCCAACTAGAACACCTATCTTTTGATAATATGAACGTCCTTGATGTTGGCTGTGGAACGGGTGCACTTGGTTATGTGGCAATTGAACAGGGTGCGAAATCTGTAGTGTGTGGGGATATTTCATATTTAATGCTGAAGACTGTTATGGCAAAGGGCAAGGTCTCTGATGTCAAACTTATGAATTGCCAACTCGATGCCGAAGACCTGCCTTTCTGCGATAATTCATTTGATTCTGTGATCTCTGGAATGACCTTCGGGACGCTTCCTGACCAAGAACTCGTTGTAGGGGAAATGATACGTGTGACTAAACCAGGAGGCCTTGTTTGTGTAGGTGCCCATGGCCCCGAGCACTATTGGGAAGCGATTGACGCAACACTTCGCTGCATCAACAAACGGTACGTCCTGGGCTATCGTTTCGAGTGGTGGCCAAGAAATGAAGCCTATATCAAAAGGCTTCTTGAACATGCAACGCTTCAGGATGTACAGGGCAAGAGAGCGATTTGGCGAAATAAGTTTGCTGATGGCGCAGCAGCATATGACTTTTTCGCGTCAATCTCAGCATCATGGTGGTATGCGAAATTTCCACCCGAAGAAAGGCAGAGGGATTCCAACCGAACCAGAGATTATTTCATGCGAAACAACATTGATGTCATCACCGATGATATCGTCGTTGCGAGTGGCTATAAATCTAAAAATTGATAACTGAATCTTGTAGGCCGACGGGTCAGAGGTCCGACCCAACGCGCAACAGCGGATGCAAAAACACTGCGATGCTGATTTAATAGTTCGACTGTAAGGGTCGACGCGCCGCTGGCGATCATCGGTCAAAATCTGGCGGCAAGTTACCGCTACGATTTTTAAAAAATGAAAGGGCGTAAAAACCCATATGCATATGAAAATTGAAGTTAAATACGACTGTCAAAATATCGACTGGGAAAGGGTTTCTGAGATATTGAAATCAGTTGCAATGGCCTATTACCGTCCCGAGAAACATAAAGCAGCATTTGAATCAAGCTACTGTACTATTTTTTTGTACGATAAAGATAAGGTGGTCGGCTTTGGAAGAGCCATATCCGATGGAGCATACCAGGCTGCTGTATATGACTGTGCGGTAGTTGAAGAATATCAGGGTCATGGTTTGGGTAGATTGATTATGCAGGAAATATTGTCCAAATTACCTGTCTGCAATGTTATCCTTTATGCGTCTCCAGGAAAAGAAGGCTTCTATGAAAAACAAGGATTTAAAAGAATGAAAACAGGTATGGCTTGCTTTATAAATCGTGAGTACATGGCTAAAAGAGGCTTTACTGAATAATATATGCGAATTTAGAGAACGTAGGAGAATAGAAGGGCAGCAGATGAAAAATGCTCAAAACCCCAAGAATATCGACGAGTACATCGCTGTTTTCCCGCTCGAGGTACAGGAGATTCTGGAGCAGATACGAGCTACGATAAGGGAAGCTGCACCTGATGCACAGGAAGCAATCAAATACCGGAGCGGTATAAATATTCTTGATGGTTGGGGCTCTTGGGGACGTGGTGCGAGTTGCGTACGAAGGGAGATGAACAGTGACAACGATCGTTCAGGAGGTACAGGAGAAGATCAAAGAACTGAAGCAGCTGCCGGCGGTGGCACATGTGCTCCGGATGAACACCCGGTATGCCACCCGGCTGGGAAACCAGTTCGCGGGGGCCATCACCTACTTCTCGTTGCTGGCAATGGTGCCCATCCTGATGTTTGCGTTCTCGGCTTGCGGGTTCACTCT
>ENA-OSEO01003554-OSEO01003554.1-sediment-metagenome-genome-assembly--contig:-NODE-3554-length-18186-cov-5.559059_pt1 | contig 18186 bp, 12 predicted proteins | sample MGYA00237883_ERZ534232 | MGnify/ENA metagenome assembly ERZ534232
GGGGCCATTAAGAGAAGAAAGATCCCGAGGGATATCCTCATGGCCGTCTATTTTGTCAGGGAGACGGATGACGATGCCTGTACGGGCTGCGGTGAATGTGTGGACATCTGCCCGGTGGACGCCGTGGTCATGACAGACGATCTGCCCCGGATCGACACCCAGTGGTGCATCGGTTGCGGAGTATGCATATCCAGGTGTCCCGCGGAGGCCGCAAAGCTGAAGATAAGACCGGATAAAACAGGAAACCTCCCTGCAGAAGATTTCGATGTGTTGCACAAGATGATCCTGAATGAGAAACAACGCTCTTTTAGACTTTAGCAATTGTCTTTGATGCATTCGTAAAAAGTCGTCACCCTTTTGAAAAACGGGGTCCAGACGTTTCATAGGTGCTTGAGAATACTGTATTCCGGCTTTCGCCGGAATGACGGAAAGAGAGCATTTTCGACTTTTTGCGAAACCATCACCCTTCAAGTGAAGAATTATTTCCAGAGAGCATTTTCACTGACGGCAGGCGAAATAATATCGGGTATTTTTACAAATTGCAAAGCCAGGGTGGCGTGAAAAATCGAGAGGTTGGGTGTCAGCAATCTTTTCAATCTGTCAACAGCAGCTTACATGTGGACCTTCTCTGAGACGTGAAAAGAGCGTTTACAGATGCCCCTTTTTTCTCTATAATGTATCCATCGGCATCTTTCCCAACAATCGGCTGTGCGGCTTTTGCCTGGTCATTTATGGAGCGGAGGCCGCGGCATGGTGAATGAAATGGACATGGAACCGTCTCAATATTCTTAAATAATTCGATCGATTCTCTTTGAGGCCATCACCCGGGATCCCGGATGAGGGCCTTTTTTTGATGCGTTGTCCCACGCGCCTTTTATTCTTTTCCCCTGCCCGATCCGGAACAATATTTGCAAGACCGACAGCCCATGGTGAACAACACTCTGTGTGATTGCATGTCGCATCGGAAAGCCGAGAAGGGCCGGTATTTCTCTTTTGAATGAACTCAGGTTTTCAGTTTCAAGGAGGGCCGCAACGTGTCAGAGAAGGGCAGTTCAAGTGCAAAGGCAACAGGCGAACAGGGATTCACTTTAGAGGAGTGGTCGACCATAGACGCCATTATCCAAAGATATAAGACAAGGCCCGGATCATTGATCCCTGTGCTGGAAGATATCCAGGAGGCGATCGGCTACCTTCCCAAGTCGGTGCAGAGGCGGGTTGCCCTGAGTCTTTCCATCCCTTTCAGTGAAGTGTACGGGGTGGTAACCTTCTATTCATTTTTCACGATGGTCCCTCGGGGAAAACATACCATCCGGTGCTGTCTGGGAACCGCCTGTTATGTGAGGGGCGGGAAAAAGATCCTGGAACAGCTCACCAAGACCCTCGAGGTGTATCCAGGACAGACCACCGGCGACAGACGCTTTTCCTTGGAGACGGTCCGATGTCTCGGCGCATGCGGGCTGGCGCCGGTTACCATGGTGGATGACAACACCTACCGCCAGATGAAGCCAACCAAGGTAGCTGAGATATTAGAAGCGTATGAGTAGTGAAGGAGTTTACCTATGCCAAGGCTGAAAATAGAGGACTTGTATAGGATCAAGGGGGAGGCGCTCAGATCGCTGGTCCTGGATTCGGAAAAGAACCGTGCACGTATTACGGTTCATATGGGGACCTGCGGGATCTCTTCCGGCGCAGACAGGGTATTGGAGACACTGCAGGCCGAGCTGGCCTCTTCCGGCAGAGACGATATTGTCATAACCACATCCGGGTGCGCAGGCATCTGCAACCGGGAACCGCTGATCACCATAGAGCGCGTGGGTGAAGAGCCGGTCAAATATGCAGACGTGGATGAGCAGAAGGCCCGGCGGATTTTCCGGGAACATGTCCTTGCGGGGCGTATTAACCAGGACTGGGTCTTTGCCAGAGGCTGGGAACAAAAGGAGGTTGAATTTGAAGGCCCAGGCACTACGGCCACCGAGGAAACGCCTCACATCAGGGAGGTCCCGTTCTTCGGCATGCAGGACCTCGTGGTCATGAAGAATCGCGGTCTGATCCAGGCCGAGAAGATCGACGAATATATCGGCCGGGACGGGTACTTTGCAGCAGCAAAGGCATTGTATCAGATGGACCCGGGTGAGATCATTGCTGAAATCAAAACATCAGGCATCCGAGGCCGTGGCGGGGCCGGATTCCCTACAGGCATGAAGTGGGGGTTTGCCGCCAGTTCCAGAGGAGATGTCAAGTACGTGCTCTGCAATGCCGACGAGGGCGACCCCGGGGCCTTTATGGACCGATGCGTTTTGGAATCAGACCCGCACGCAGTATTGGAAGGCATGATCATCGCGGCCAAGGCCATCGGCTCCCATCAGGGCTATATCTACTGCCGCGCCGAATATCCTCTGGCCGTCAAGATGTTGAATCTGGCCATCCATCAGGCCCAGGACTACGGTCTTCTGGGGAAGGACATCCTCGGGTCCGGCTTCGATTTCGATTTGGAGGTCTACCGGGGGGCCGGGGCCTTTGTCTGCGGCGAAGAGACCGCCCTCATGACATCCATTGAGGGGAAGCGGGGAACCCCCAGACCCCGGCCGCCATTTCCGGCCATTGAAGGACTCTGGAAGAAGCCTACCATCCTCAACAATGTGGAAACCCTGGCCAATGTACCCCAGATCATCCTGAAAGGGGGCAAGTGGTATGGGAGCATGGGGACCCGTCGGAGCAAGGGAACCAAGGTCTTTGCCCTCACTGGCGATGTCCGGAATGTGGGCCTCGTGGAGGTACCCATGGGGACGCCGATCGGGACCATTATCCACGACATCGGCGGCGGCATCCCCGGCGGCAAGCGTTTCAAAGCAGTCCAGTTGGGGGGTCCGTCCGGGGGATGCGTCCCGGTCCAGCATCTGAATACGCCGGTCGATTATGAGTCCATTACCCGGCTGGGCGCGATTGTCGGCTCGGGCGGAATGATTGTCATGGATGAAGATAAATGCGTGGTGGACGTGGCCCGGTTTTTCATGGAGTTCTGCAGGGATGAATCCTGCGGCAAATGCACGCCCTGCCGGGTGGGGACCCAGAAGATGTTAGAGATCCTCACCCGCATCTGCGAGGGAAAGGGAAAGGAGGGGGATATCGAGACCCTGGAAAAATGGGCCGATATCATCCGCAACACGGCCTTGTGCGGCCTGGGCCAGACAGCCCCGAACCCGGTGCTTTCAACCCTCCGCTACTTCCGGGATGAGTATGAGGCCCACATCCGTGACAGACGCTGCCCAGCCGTTGTCTGCTCCGCGTTTTTCAAATCCCCCTGCATGCATGCCTGTCCCGTCCAGATGGATATTCCCAGTTATACAGCCCTCATCAGGGCAGGGCGTCTGGACGATGCCTACAGGGTCCTTCTCAGGACCAACCCCTTCCCCGGGATCTGTGGCCGGGTCTGCGACCACACGTGTGAAACCAAATGCAGGAGAGCTACCCTCGATGCACCCCTGGATATCAAGCATCTGAAGCGCTTCATCACCGACAACGGCATGAGGCCGACGGTGACGTCGATCCCGGTCACACGAAAGGAAAAGATAGCCATTATCGGTGCGGGCCCTTCCGGTCTGACCGCGGCAAAGGACCTGGCGCTTAGAGGCTATAGTGTGACGGTTTTTGAACAGTATCCCCAACCCGGCGGCATGCTCCGGTGGGGGATCCCGGCCTATCGTCTGCCCCGCGATATTCTGGATGGTGAGATCAACGATATCCTCGACCTGGGGATTGAACTTCGATGCAATACCCGGGTAGGACACGGGCCTGAGGGGGTCACGGGAGATACCGTATCCTGGGACCGCCTTAAGCAGGATTTTGACGCCATCTACGTGGCCATCGGTGCTCAGCGAAGCATGTCTGCCGATATGGAAGGCCAGGACCTGGACGGGGTCTGGGGGGCCATCGAGTTTCTCAGAGAGGTCAACCTGGGAAACACGCCCCGTGTCGGGGAACGGGTCGCGGTCATCGGGGGCGGTAACTCGGCCATCGATGCCTCCCGGTCGGCCCTGAGACTTGGGGCCAGAGAGGTAACCATCCTCTATCGAAGGAGAAGAGAGGATATGCCGGCCCAGGAAGAGGAAATCCACGCCGCGGAACAGGAAGGCATACACATCAAATATCTGGTTACCCCTCTCAGGGCTGACGGTGAAAATGGCCGTCTTACCCGGGTCATTTGCCGACACATGTCCCTGGGAGAATTTGACGCGAGCGGACGCAGGAAATCCGTACCCAAATTGGGAGATGAGTTTTCTTTTGAGGCCGATCAATTGATTCTCGCCATCGGGCAGAAAACAGACGATACGGCTCACCTGAAAGAGGCCGGTGTAACCATCACAGACCGGGGTTTTATCGAGACGGTGAAAGGCAAGAAGACCCAGACCACAGCCTCGATGCTCTTTGCCGGCGGAGATGTGGTATCCGGCCCGGATACGGTGGTAAGCGCCATCGCCGCTGGGCACCACGCGGCCATTGAAATAGATGCAGCCATACGGGATAAAAACAACGAACCGGCCTATGTTCCTGAGGAGGGAGCGATCGAAATCCCTGTCACCATCGAAGAGGAGATCCAAGAGACCCCCCGGGTCTCCCTCTGTGAAACAGACTGCACTCAGAGAATAAAAGATTTCTGCGAGGTGGAACTGGGAATGTCTAAGGAAGAGGCCATGAAAGAGGCCTGCAGGTGTCTCCGGTGCGATGTGGAAGCGTGACGTATGAGAGGTGCGAGGTGATAGGCGTAAAGGCCTAAACGAGCAGAGATCATCCAGTAACCAGAATCCAGAATAGGTGTCGAATGGAAACGAATGTTGAAAAGGTGAAGATAACCATCGATGGAAAAGAGGTCCTTGTGGATCCGGGAATCTCTATTTTAGAGGCGGCCCGGCAGAACGGCATTCATATCCCTACCCTCTGTCACCATCCCGCCCTTTCCTCCTGGGGCGGATGCCGCATATGCGTGGTGGAAGTGGATGGATCGCCCAAACTGGCCGCCAGTTGCGTCACCCCGGCAAGGGTTGGGATGGTGGTGGTGACGTCCAATGAACGTATTATCGAGAGCCGACGGACTATTCTGGAGTTTCTATTTGCCGAACGAAACCATAATTGCATGATCTGTGCTCAGAGCGGGGACTGCGAACTCCAGAAACTGGCCTATGAGCTGCATATGGACCATTTGAGCGTGCCTGCCTCCTTTCATGAGTTTCCCACGGATGTCACGAGCGACTACCTGGCCATCGATCACAACCGCTGCATCCTCTGCGGAAGATGCGTGCGGGCCTGCCAGGAGATCTCCGGGGCCCATGTCCTCAACTTCAATAACCGCGGACCCCATAACTTGATCGGGCTGGATCTCAGTGAGACAAGAGACGCCTCCACATGCCTCAACTGCGGCGTCTGCATGCAGGTCTGCCCTACCGGCGCCATATATGACCGGTACCGGACCCACTACGCGGTAAAAGGGCACGACACGGCCTGGCAGACCACGGAATCCCTCTGCCCCCAGTGCGGTCTGATGTGCCCGGCGATCTTTTCTGTGCACGACAACACCATCCTCAAGATAGACGGGAAGCTGGAGGCCGATGACAGCCGGCCGGATCGCGGACAATTGTGCTCCAAGGGGCGGTTTGAGGTCCTTAAGACCATGGGAAGGCGGCTCACCCGTCCCATGGTGCGAAACGGGGACGGGACGCTGGCAGAGGAGAGCTGGGAAAAGGCCCTCGACCTGACTGCGGGCAAGCTTCGCTCAGCCGCCCGTGTCAAAGGGGGGGCTGCAATCGCGGGCCTTGCGTCGAGCCTGCATTCCAACGAATCCCTCCTCTTTTTTAGGGATCTCATGGGCAGAGGTCTGGGCGCCGACAATATCGATACCCTCGATGGCGCCTATTTCAGGACCCTGCTCAGGGCTCAGCAGGATATGAACATCCCCCTGCAGGAGGCTTCATGGAAAATGATCCCGAAGGCCGACCACATTCTCATGGTGGGGGCCGATCCGTACCAGACCCAGCCGGTCATTTCATCCCTGATCCGCAAGACCATCTTTGAGAACAGGACAAAGGTTTCGGTCATCGGGCAGCAGGCCGACCTCTTTCCGTTTGCTGCCCATCATCTCCAGCTGGAAGAAGGGGGGGAACCGATCTTAATCAAGGCCATGTTGGATGAAGTGACGGGTGCTGAGACAGATGACGCGAAGAGGGCGCAGGCGGCAGGGCTGCGGCGGAAACTGGGTCTCGATGAGACCGGGAGCGCGGTTTTCCATGAAATCGTCCGGACCTTAACAGAGGCTCAAAACCCCCTTTTTATCGCCGGAGAAGGGCTCATTGCAGCGGGTGACGGTTCTGGATTCAACAATCTGGTCCGCCTGGCCCGCCAGAAAGGTCTTCTCCCCGGATCGACCCTCCGTCTGATCATCCTCAAACCGTTTGGGAACAGCTCAGGGGCATGGAAATTGGGCCTTGCATCTGAGGCCGAGCCTGGCTCAAAAGGACAGGCGACAGCGTGCGTCCTGTTTCTGGCCGGGGAGCAGATCTCGGATCCCGACCTCTTAGAGAGACTGACCGGCCTCGATTTTCTGGCTGTTATCTCCCCTTATATTCCTGAATCCTTGGCCGGCAGGGCAGATGTCCTGATCCCTTGCCCGCTGTGGATAGAAGAAGACGGGACCTGCACATCCCTGGACGGGACTGAAACCGGATATACGAAAAAGGTGATCGAGCCACCCTCTGGCGTGAGAGATTCATGGCAGATTCTTTCGGCCCTGGCCGAACAAACCGGTTTTCGTCCTGATTTCGAGACATGGAATGACTTGAGCAATGCGGCCCAAAAGGAAATGGGAGGTTAGTTCATGGGAAAACCCAAGATAGCAACCGTATGGCTGGAGGGATGTTCAGGGTGCCACATGTCCTTTCTGGACCTGGATGAGGCCCTTGTGGATGTCCTTTCCAAGGTAGAGTTATGCGATACCCCGATTACCGATTTCAAGGATTTCAATTTTCCTGATGTGGACGTAGGGATCATCGAAGGCAGCATTGCCAATGAGGAAGAACTGAAGATAGCCTGTAAGCTCCGTGAACACTGCAAGGTGCTTGTGGCGTGGGGGGATTGCGCGGTATTTGGAGGGATCAATACGTTGAGAAACACCGTTCCTAAGGAAGCAATCCTGAGGCGCGGCTTTATTGAGACCGAAAGCACGGTGGGCGGCGTGATGCCGGTCGACCCGGAACTTCCGCTCCTCCTGGACAAGGCCGTTCCGGTCAATTATCACGTCAACGTGGATGTCTATGTGCCGGGCTGCCCCCCTTCCCCGGAGGCTATTGCCTACAGCCTCACGGAGATCCTGGCGGGGAGGATACCTGTCCTGCCGAGTGAAATGATGCATTACGATTAACTATTGACAATTGAATATTGAATATTGACGATGTAAGTAAAAAAGATGTCATATCCTTGAGTATAATTCCGTAAAGGACGAAGGAGATGGTCCGATGACCAAAGCACGGAAGATCACGATCAACCCTGTGAGTCGATTGGAGGGACACGGGAAGGTCACCATCCATTTGGACGAAGATGGCGAGGTCAGGGATGCCAGGTTTCATGTGACGCAGTTCAGGGGTTTTGAACGATTCTGCGAGGGAAGACCCTTTGAGGAAATGCCCGTGATTACCCAGAGGATCTGCGGCATCTGTCCGGTCAGCCATCAGTTGGCCTCGGCAAAGGCGTGCGATGCGATCCTCGGGGTCGACATCCCGGAGACGGCAAAACATCTCAGGGAACTGGAGCATATGGGCCAGTTTATCCAATCTCATGCCCTCCATTTCTTCCACCTGGCAAGTCCTGACCTCCTCTTGGGATGGGATGCGGATCCTGCAAAGCGGAATGTGGTAGGGGTAATCAACGCGTTTCCGGATCTGGCGGTCAAGGGGATACGGCTGAGACGCTTCGGCCAGGAGATCATCAAGGCCCTCGGCGGAAAAAAGATTCATCCCTCCTTTGCGGTCCCCGGTGGGGTCAACGGTGCCCTCTCCAGAGAGGATCGCGATGGTTTATTAGGGGGCTTTGATGAGGCCTATGGGACCTGCAGGACTGCCATTGATTTGATCAAGGGGTGGATTGAAAAAAATCTGGAACAGGTGAAAGCATTTGCCAACTTTGAATCCAATTACGCAGGCCTCATGGATGACCAGGGCTGCCCCGATATGTACGAGGGGCGTTTAAGAATCGTCGGCCACGACGGGGAGACGGTGGCCGAGTTTGATCCGGCCGATTACCTCTCTTTTATCGGTGAGCATGTGGAACCCTGGTCTTACCTGAAATTTCCCTTTTTCAAACCCCAGGGATATCCCGACGGGGGCTACAGGGTGGGACCTTTAGGCCGACTTAATGCCGCGGACAGGATGCGCACTCCCAAGGCCGACGATGAGCTTCAGGTCTATCGGGAGATGTCCCGGGACGGGCTCAGGGGATGTACCCTTTTGTACCATTACACGCGCCTGATCGAACTCTTGGGATGTCTGGAAAGGGCCGAAGAGATCTTGACAGAGGACAGTGTCTGCGGTCAAGACATCCGCATCACCGCGGACCCTGCCAATGAGGAGGGGATCGGCGTCATCGAGGCCCCCCGGGGGACGCTGATCCACCATTATGTTGTTGACAAATTCGGCGCCATAAAGCGGATAAACCTCATTGTGGCTACGGGCCATAACAACATCGCCATGAACCGTTCCATCGGACTGGTGGCCCGGGAATATATCCATGACGGCGAGGTCAGGGAGGGCATACTGAACCGCGTGGAGGGGGCGATCCGCTGTTATGATCCCTGTCTCTCCTGCTCCACCCATGCCCTGGGCCAGATGGCGTTGAAGATAGAGATATACGGACCGGATGGCATGATTTTAGACCAGTTGCAGAGAAATTAGACCGTGATGGCGGACAGAACCAACCCATTCGAACTATGCATTATCGGGTATGGAAACCCCCAGAGGAGAGACGACGGCGTCGGGCCATATGTTGTTGAGAGGCTCTCCGGGATATTGGGGCATAAAAAAAATATCCGTTTTCGAATCGTGCATCAACTGGATCCTGCCCTAGCAGAAGAATTGCAGCAGGCAGAACGAATGGTGCTTGTTGACGCGACCCTGAACAAACTGGAGGACGGATGGGAATGGGCCGAGATCCAGCCGGAATCCGGTACGATGCCCTACACAACGCACCAGATGAATCCGTCTTTCCTGCTGAGAATTCTTGATTGCGCATACCATCGGTCTCCGCAAACATGGTTGGTTTCTATCCAGGGGGAAGATTTCGGATTTGGGGAAGGCTTAAGCCCGGAGGCCGAAACGAGGGCTGAAAAAGCGATTGCGGAAATTGTCAACCGCGTCGCAACAAAACGGCAGTGACCCTACAGATATGACTTGACACTTCAACCTTCAAACCTCAAACTCGAAAGGTGTAGGTCATGGGAGCAGACATACTGATCATTGATGACGACAAGGATTTAGTCAATACCATCCGTATCATCCTGGAAAGCAGGGACTACGGGGTGAGGGCTGCCCATAACGGAGAAGAGGGATATGCCGCGATCACGGAGAAGATCCCGGATCTTATTATCCTGGATGTTATGATGTCCACTGACACCGATGGATTTGATCTGGCGTACAAGCTCAAAAACAGCCCTCATCACCGGGATATCCCCATCCTCATGCTCTCCTCATTTCCACAGAAAATGGCCGAAAAGGGACCGGAGAGCTTTCAGCATATTTTGGGAGAGGGGTGGCCTGTGACGGAATTCCATGAAAAGCCCATAGACCCGGATGAGTTACTGGATGCGGTTGAGGATATCCTGAGGGACGAAGGCCGGACATGATGGATCGCGGATAAACCGGAATCGGCGATCAAGGCTTCCTCATCGTCTCGCAGAGCCCGCAGAGCCCACAGAGTTTTTCCCGTTTTTCCTTGTGTCCTCTGTGAACTCAACCGAGAGACTTCATCAGGTCTTCATGCCTGAATCCCTCAATGCCCCAATTCCCCAATCATCCAATGAGGAGATCCCCTTATGAAACAGGGGTATCAACTGATAAAGGAGCAGTTGTTTTTCCGAAAGGAGCTGGTCGAGAGGGCTTACTGGCTGATCAATCTGAGATGGGTCGTCACGGGGGCGGCCCTTGTCGCTGGCTGGATCGGCCATTTTTTAGACCTCAAGCACCCCATCGTCTCCCTGACCATCCTGTTTCTCTTCGTAGCCCTGAACAACGCGGTATTTTCCCTGATATGGCGGCGACTCAGTGCCCGTGAGCGCCCAGAGGTCCGGCACTATGCCATTTTCGCCCATGTGCAAATCACATTCGACCTGCTGGTCCTCTTCTGCGTGGTCTATCTGACCGGGGGCATATCCAGTCCCCTCCTAATCTTTGTGATCTTCCACATCATCTTGGCCGGCATCCTGCTCGCCCCGGTGAGCTGTTTCATCTACGCCGGTCTGATTCTTTTGGGCACGGCCGGATTGATTGTCCTTCAGGAATCCAGCATTCTTGCTCCTCAGCCGGTCCTGTTCCAGAGCCTCCTGTTTCCCTCCACCCAGAGTCTGGCCAATGTCCTGGCCCTCTATTTAACCTTTGCATCGGCTATCCTGCTCACCGCCTTCCTGGTAACCGCGCTGAAATCAAGCCTGAGGGCCAAGAGCAGGAGCCTTCTGGCTGTGTCCAAGGAACTGGATGCGTCCAACACCAAACTGACCGCCCTTTATGAGATGATAAAGGAGATCGAACTCTGCACCGAATTTCAGGATCTGATCGATTCGGCCACCCGGAATGCGGCACGGATCATGGGCGTGAAGGGGTGTTCCATCAAACTCTTGGATGATCAGAGAAAGCGGTTGACATTCGCTTCCACCCACGGCCTCAGCGAGGACTACAAGGCCAAGGGCGTCATTGACATTGACAAAAGCCCGATCAACCGTAAGATCCTTAAGGGATCTTTCTTCACCATCGGCAAAATCCAGAAAGACGACTACTTTCAGTACCCTGAGGATGTCCGGAAGGAGGGGATTGCATCCATGATGTGTCTCCCCCTGAGGGTGGAAAAAATGATCTTTGGCGTATTCTGCGTGTACAGTGACATTGAGCATTTTTTCGGCCCCGATGATGTGAAATTCTTTTCCCTGATGGCCGATCTGACCGCCATTGCCATCGAGAACCTCAAACGGGAACTGAACAAGATCTGGTTCCTCAAAAAGGCCGCTCACCAGCTCCGCTCTCCCATCGGCGCCGTGCAGAGCATGCTGGACCTGATACTCAAAGGATACCAGGGAGATGTGGACGATTATCAGAGAGAGACTCTGACCCGGTGCAGGAAACGGCTGGCGGTCTTGGGGGATGTCATCAACGATTTGCTGAAACTGGGCCTGAAGCGTATCAGTACCGATGAAAGAGAGTACCAGCCGGTGGACGTCATAGAGATCCTGAAGTCGCTCGAAGATATGTACAGGCCCCGGGCATCTGAAAATGGCGTGGACATGACCTTCCGTGTGGACGATCCCCTCCCGCGGATCATGGCCGACGAAAAGATGATCGACGACTTGTTTGCCAACCTTGTTTCCAATGCTATCAAGTATACGCCTTCAGGTGGCACGGTTGCCGTGACGCTTTGCGCAGAAACGGCAAACCGAATCCGGTTCGAGGTGGCTGACACGGGCATCGGGATCCCGGAATCGGAGATTCCCCGCCTCTTTTCAGAGTTTTTCCGTGCGGAAAACGCAAAGGTCTTTTCAGAAGAAGGAACCGGCCTCGGCCTCGTCATCGTTAAGGAAATCGTGGATCGCCTGAAGGGAACCATCTCCGTGGAAAGCAGGGAGGGTGAAGGAACCCGGTTTACGTGCCTTCTGCCCGGCGCAAAGGATCTTGAGGTGCGCTCCCGGACAACGTCGGACAAACAGTGAGGTTCTTCTGGTTTGTTGAGTTTGTTGGGTTGATCGGGTTTATTTTTTATTGTCGAGCAAGCTCTTTCAACCTCTGAACCCTAGAACATCTAAAACTCTACATACAACATGAGAATTCCTGTATACAAACGCGTATTTCTAAACTTTGTACTCGTCATTGTCCTGTTCGGGGTCATGGGGGCGATTCTGAGCGCGTCCCTCATCAGCCGCAATACCCTCAACGAGGCCCAGCGGCGGGTCAGCCTCGATCTGCGAGCTGCCTGGAGCATCATTCAGGGGGAAATAGATGGCCTGCGGCTCTTTGTAGAGGTGTTGACCGGCGGGAGCCGGGTCGCCAACGCCTACACGGATCCGCGGTCGTCAGCCTATCGAGCCGCACTCGAGGCGGTCAGACGCAAGTGCGGATTTGATTTTCTCTCCCTCACGGACAGCCAGGGACAGGTGATTCTCCGCACCCTGGAACCTTATCGCACGGCTGACTATCTCTCCAACGATCCTATGATCCGGCAGGCCCTCCAGGGAAAGACCGTCAGCGGTTTTGTGCTGTTAGGACCACAGAGACTCCACGCCGAAGGGGGCGACCTTGAGGAACGGGCCTTTATGGTCTTCAAACCGACGGCCAAGGCCAAACCCCGGGCAAAAACATCAGAGTCTTCCGGTATGGTCCTCATGTCATCCGCCCCGGTCAGGGACGACAAGGGAACCATCATCGGCGCACTCTACGCAGGGGTCGTTCTCAACCGCAATCATGCCCTCGCCGACAAGATCCGTTCCATTGTCTTCGAAGACAAGACCTATGACGGCCGAGACCTCGGCACGGTCACCATCTTCCAGTGGGACGCACGCATCGCCACGAATGTAATGACAGCCGACGGAAACCGGGCCATCGGCACCCGGGTCAGCAGCGATGTGTATGAAAAGGTCCTGGAGAACGACCGCAACTGGTATGACAGGGCCTTTGTGGTCAATGACTGGTACATCAGCGCCTATGACCCGATCCATGATATTGAAGGGAAGGTCATAGGGATCCTCTATGTAGGCGTTTTGGCAAAGAAATACGACGACATCAAGCGGTCGCTGTGGAAGCTCTACGGGGCTGTTTCCGTAGGCGTGGTACTGTTTGTGCTGGCCGTGGGCCTTCTCTTTTCCCGCGGGTTGACCGGCTCTCTCAGCCGCCTGGCCGATGCTGCCGGGAGAATTACCCATGGAGAACTTGACCTCAAGGTGCCCGAGCCCTCCACAGACGATGAGGTTCTGGACCTGACACGCTCCTTCAATGCCATGGCATCGAGTCTGAGGGATCGGGATGAACGGCTCCGAAAGGCCAATACGGAACTGGAGGGCGCCAATGCCTCGCTTCAGCAGATCAACGCCAATTACCTGGACATGCTGGGTTTTGTATCGCACGAACTCAAAAACACCTTAGGGGTGATCTATACCTCGGCCCACGCCCTTGACACGGGCATTACGGGCCCCCTCACCAAAAACCAGGGGGCACTGGTCAAGAACATCTCCAAGAGCATTGACCGGGCCGTCAGGATGACGCGTAACTACCTCGATCTGGCCCGCATCGAGAAAGGCGAACTCATTGTACAGCCCAAACCGATCGATGTAGTCCGCGATGTGGTGGGTCACGTCATCGACGAACTGGGCCAGGCCATTGAAGAAAAGGGCATGAAGCTGGAAAGCGAACTGCCCGCATCCATGCCCTATTCGGGAGATCCGGATCTTCTCCAGATCGTCTACAAGAATCTCCTCCACAACGCACTTAAGTATGGAATGGAAAACGGAACCATACGCCTTGGCTTCAGGGAGGAGGAAACCGCCTACCGGTTCGAGGTCTGGAACCAGGGGAAGGGACTCTCCCACGATGAGATCGAACGCCTGTTCCAGCGCTTCGTTCGACTGGGAGACGAGGTAAAGGGATACCGGAGCACGGGGCTGGGTCTCTTTATCACAAAAGAGATCATTGAAAAGCACGGGGGCGCCATCCGGGCCGAATCCCAGCCGGGCGAATGGATCAACTTCATCTTCACATTGCCCAAATAATGCTTCTTCCTGCCGTCACTTTCTCTCCACCAATCCTCCTTTCCAGCCTCTCTCATCATAAGAGTCCTGAACAGACTATTTTACTTCATTCCGGCCGAGCGCTGAATGACCAAAATAATCCCGCAGCACCAGCGGTTCACCTTTTTCGCCCTTCATGGGCTCAAACCATATGTCGGGGGGTCGATCCGCCTCAGGTCCGAAGCCTTTGGCCTGGTTCAATCCCTTTAGGGCGTCCCAAATTCTAACGGCCGCACCCCTTAGCTTCTCTTTATTGACGTGAAAACCGGCGACCGTCGAATAGAGTTAGCAACAGGATGAGAGTCTGTAAAATCGGCGCCATCGCCGGTTCAGATTCCAGATGGCGCACCTCGCAGTCTCCTTGCTATGCGTTACCGGCACGGTGGTTATTGCGCGTCCGACTACAAGCAAGATTTCTCCGCCTCAATCAAATCATTAAAGAGCGCCCCGATGCCCCTTTCATGTCCGTCCCTGTCTCCTCTCTCCCACTGCAAATGAGTCCAATCATCCTTGTCCTCTATTCAAACACTTCTTTGACTTCCGTTTTGATGAAACCGGCTGCAAAGAGGTACTTCAAAACCTGATCTGCGCATTCTTCCGGAGAACACTCGAAGGTATTCATCAGTATTTCCGGGTTGGCTGGGGCTTCATAGGGATCATCAACACCCGTAAATCCTTTCACCTCACCTCTTCTTGCCTTCTTATAGAGCCCCTTTGGATCTCGACTTTCACAGATCTCGATCGGAGTGTCGACAAACACCTCTATGAATTCCAGGCCTGCCTCTTCATGGAGTTTTCTCGCCAATTCCCGGTCATTACGGTAAGGTGAAATGAAACTCGTCATGACGATCACACCTGAGTCGGCGAAGAGCTTCGCCACTTCCCCGATTCTTCGGATGTTCTCCTCCCGATCTTCCGCGGAAAATCCGAGGTTTTTGTTCAACCCATGACGTATGTTGTCCCCATCAAGGACATAAGCCAGGTACCCTCTCTTGATGAGCTCGTGTTCGAGAGTAAAGGCGGTGGTGCTTTTGCCGGATGATGGAAGGCCCGTAAACCAGATGGTACACCCTTGTTGGCTGAGGATTCGTTCTCGTTCTTCTCGCTTCACGTGCGTGCTATGCCAGACAATATTGCTCGCTTTTACTATGGTCATCATTTCCTCCAGATTCACGGATTCAGATTTTCAGCTCCCGAAGACGTCTCGCACATTGCACTCTTCTTCGCTCTTGCTTTGTAACACAGCGTACACGTTCACAGGTTCTTCAAATTGGCAGTTGCCAGGATAACATGGCTGGATTGAGCGATCAGCAATCCTCCAATGGTGCTCCACCGGTCAACCCAACCGGGCCGGTTGTTCGACGAGCAAACTGGTTGACCGGGCCACACACCCGCTGAACCCATACCATCAATCAGTGCTCACAGCCAGCTGACGTGTAGGCAACGGGCCTAAGCGGAGCGAAACCCCGAGGTCAATATGAGAATGGGGTCTGCCCTTGACTCTTAGTCAGTGTGGAAGATAGCTCCTCTATACGCTTTCTGAAACTGGCATCTTCCTGCATTTGCCTTCTTGTCCGCTCGATAATGCTGCTGACGGAACTGTATTTTTCGATCTTAAATTGTCTGCCGATCTCCTTCAACGTATCCCGGCGCAACCGTCGAATCAAATAAATCGATACATTTCGGGGCTCATTGGTTGCTCCGCGCTTTTTCCGGTAAAGAGCATCCTCGTCAACCGCATAATATTCGCAAACGGTTCTAAGAATTTCCTCATGGCCCGGGTCCAGGGCTTTTGATTGCGGGACCTCGTCATCCGCCTTCGATTCATAATAAAGCCCCCAATCAAACCCCACGGCCCGGCAACCGCAAAGCAAATCCTCTGGGGATGGGGAAAGAAACAAGGGGGAGAGACCCGACAACAGAGGCAAGAGACCGTAATTTCCGGGTATGTAGTCGAATGACAGTCTGCAATTTGGTGCTTTCCGGAATTTTATGCAACATGCTGACATATTAAACAAGAGGAGAAAGAACAAATAATTCTACTACCTGACAAGGATGCTGGGCTGGTTTTTTGTTATGAGTTAGAGTTGGCCTTAAGGGTTAGTGGGAAGGATAATAACCCGTACCTGTGGTTCCGGCGTCAACCGCCATTAACGACATCCCAGCCCAGTTGATCGCGGCGGCGGTCTCGCCATTGTTGGCAAGCTCCCAGTTCCATCCGAGCAGCTCCATATCCGTATAAGGAGAGGCCAGATTAATTAGACCAATATAAGGGTAGGAGACCTTCAAGGAACTTGGAATACTCTTCCCGGCATCCAAAATACTCATCTCTCTTAGCTGGATGCCAGTTGACCGATAGTCTTCAGCCCCGTTAATCGCATATACATGCATATCAACTTCCTCCAAGGAGGCGCCCGTCGAGGCATTCTTTATAGAACTGCGCCAGATGATCCAGTAGGTCTTTCCTGATGACTCATTGATGAGATATCTCGGGTAGAGGGTAAACCATGAAGCGCCATAATCACTGGTTAGGCCCCAAATCCGGTTAGTGGCACAGGCAAGTGCATTCCCGGTCCATCTTTCATAGCCTTTTGCCGAGGGCGCCCCGGCCGCACTGTTATCTGTCCTAACTGATGTAATCTGCGAGGGCAATCCGACAGCATATTGTCTCACAGGAATGCTGGATGAAGCTGCAATTCCCTCGGACAAATTCAGCTGGTATACATCGGCAATAATGTTGTCGACAGCAGGATACTGAACTTCATTAACCAAGATGTACCCTGCATAGTAGGGCGCTCCCTCGAATGTCACCGATAAACTTGCCTTCACATCATCGCCCATGCCTTCAATTATCTTGCCGATGTCCTGCAGATGGGTTGCCCAGCGGGTGATCCGCTTCCCATAGTCATACACCCAGACACTGTCTATCGTATAGAAATTGTACCACAAATTACTCCAAGGACTCGTAATAGTACCCGCCCCTTGGCCTTTTACCTCTGATATCCTATACAATGTTGAGGGGCCTGCGCCTGTATCTACCCTTGCCTTGCTCACCAGAAAATAGCAGACAAATTCCGATCCTGGGCTTAGATCACGCACACCTGGCGCACCTGCCTGTACCGAGCCTATACTAAAGGCAAAAACGACTATGGCTGATATCACTATAGAAATCTTTTTCATACTCTTGTTCCTCCTTAAGTTTAGGCAATTTTTATTTCATCCGGTGATGGGAAAAGAAACCTGCCATAGGGTTCTGTCTCATATAAACAATCTCTTGTCAAGATTGACGAAACCAAGTTTTATTCTTTATAACCGTTCATGGGCTTAAGGTTTCAGTGTTGAGGCTTCAGGATGTGCAACGTCCAATATCGACTGAATGGCTGCAGAATGACCATGAAATGCATGCTGGATGACGCCCGAAGTTTCAAAAGAGCCAGTCGGCCGATATATGACTTCTTGAACATCGGAACCCTGCGTCCCATTCGTTCCAGCAAAAGCCTACGGAAGGATCCGATCTCGCCTGCTTTCGTCGAGCAAGGAAACATTCCAACAGACAATTACCATAGGAATCAACATGTTCTGCCCCTCCACAGCCTGTGGCAGGCCCATCAGCGGCCGAGCATACGCCAGGATGACTTTCGGCATCTTTTTTCCGTCAATCAGGCATAAGGCTTGACCATGACGTGCATATCAAGTTAGACTAAAAATTATCCGCATTTTCCACAATGCAATCGTGTGACTTCAGATTGTCTACTGGCCTCAAGTTCTTTGACCTCAATTATATCGGTGCCATTTCTGAACGGTGAATCGAGGGCGGACCCCTGTCGGCGGATCAACGGATGGCCTGCTTCCATAACCTTCGACACATCGTCCATGGTAAAAATGTGTTTTCTGTGCCGGTCCTGAAGTCCCTGCAGCGAAAGAAAGGAGGTTTTCATGAAGGTATGCGTCGTCTACTATTCGATGTATGGACATGTCTACCAAATGGTGCAGGCTGCTGCTGAAGGAGCGCGGTCGGTCCCGGATGTTGAGGCCGTGCTTTGGCGGGTTCCCGAGACCTTGCCCGAAGGCGTCCTGGAGAAAATGGGTGCGCTGGAGGCTCAGAAGCGGCAGGCCCATGTGCCTGTGTGCACGGTGGATGAACTGGCAAAGGCCGATGCCATTATTTT
>ENA-OSEO01003555-OSEO01003555.1-sediment-metagenome-genome-assembly--contig:-NODE-3555-length-18183-cov-9.539379_pt1 | contig 18183 bp, 15 predicted proteins | sample MGYA00237883_ERZ534232 | MGnify/ENA metagenome assembly ERZ534232
ATTCCTTCACAACCCATTATTCCACGATTCCATCATTCCATTATTCCTGTTGAATCATTTACCGGCAGAGCCATTGAGCTCTGACCCGGCCCTGAGGACCGGTATTTCCAAGCTGCATTAAAATATATGTTCACATCCTTAAATTAGAAAAGCGACAGACCACACTCCCCAGGAGTTTCTGCCGCTTTTCAGATTCTAATAATCATCTATCCGATGGGTGAAGCCTGGCAGAGATGGTTCTCCTCCATGGCCACACGGCCACACGCTTCACATACATATTTCATGGCGGACAGTTTATCTTTGCACATGTGCTTGGGATCTGCTTTGGAAGCGCCGCAGAAGCTGCAATTTTCCGCCTCGCCGCAAGGGTTACACAGATGCCCAGGCGCATCCGCCACCGCACCACAATTTTTACAGGTATAAGGCATAATAATACCTCCTTTTCAATGAGCGCAAATAAAATGGGGTTTTTTTATATGTTTAATTTTATCTTTACCGATTTTTCAAAAACCATGTCTTATGATTAATTACGAAAAGCGCATTGTCAATCAACGACCCGCCATTCGTTTAAAAAGGCCAAAATAAAATTTGACAAATATTGATTTATTGCTATAATGTGAATCATGATTCACATTGGAGATCGCAATGAGCATAGATAAATTGAATACCCAAGTCAGGCAGGAACAAATAACCCAGGCTGCGATGAATTTGATTAACACCACCGGAATGAAAGGACTGAGTATTGCAAACGTGGCGAAAAGAGTGGGGATAGTTCCTTCGGCAATTTACCGACACTTTGAAAACAAGGATCAAATGATAGATGCCGTCCTGGACCTTATTTTTGGTCGACTCATGGACAATGTTTCGAAAGCATGCAGGGCAACTGTTGACCCGTTCGAGCGCCTCAAGTTGATCCTAACGCGGCATGTTCACTTGATTTTAGAAAACCACGCAATTCCTCGGATTATCTTTTCTGAAGAGATTTATGGTGGAAACATCGATCAAAAGGCAAAACTGAATCGAAAGATCGTCAGATATCTCGATGATATCAGTGGAATCATTCAGCAGGGTCAGCATGAAAATCACATCCGTAAAGATGTGGACCCGGCCACTATTTCCGTAATGTTCCTGGGGATTATCCAGCCGGCGGCGATACTTTGGCATATCAGTGACGAAGCGTTTGATGTAGCCAAGCATGCCGAGAAGGCATGGAAAATTTTTAAAGAATCCCTGGAAACGGCTTAATTTTTCAATATGATGTGAATTTATATTCACCAAATGATTGCACGCCATAACGGAGAGATTTTGGATGAAAAAGATCAAACACATTTTAAGTTGGCTGGTGCTTGTGCTGGTCATCCTGGCTTCAGTTTTTATCGTCCGATACCGCCATACACAGGTTGGCGCCATGCCGCCACCGGCAAAAATTCCTTTTCCGGTGGAGGTTTCGGTTGTGAGTTCAGGCACTTTGTCAGTCAGGGAACATTATCTTGGACGGATTCAGCCGGTGCACTCCGCAGCCCTGTCATCGAAAGTTACCGGATATCTGATGGAGGTCCACGGTTATCCGGGAGATACAATAAATGTCGGGGATGTCTTGGTTCGCATTGACGATCGTGCTCTCAGGAAAAAAGTCGCGGCCGTGAATGCGGATCTGGAAGGCTCGACAAAAGAACTCCTTATTCGTGAGAAGGTCTTTCAACGCTATACCCAGCTGCTGAAGCGTAACGCTGCCTCTGAGCAGAACTACGATTTATACAAAATGGATCGGGATCTGAGCAAAAGCAAGATCGATCGTCTTCGTGAAGAACTTGAAAATGCAAAAATAGAGCTGGGTTATACAGAAATAACAGCGCCATTTACTGGAATTATCCTGCGACGTCTGCACGAGCCGGGTGAATTGGTACAAACAGGAGAGCCGATTCTTGAAATAGAATCACCCAATAAAGGCTACAAGGTTGTTTTACAGGTTCCTCACAAAATTCTTAAACATGTAACATCCGGTACAACAGCTTATCTTGTAAAAGACGACGCCGAAACAGCGGCAAAAATTACACGGATATTTCCCATGGTTTTTTCAACCCAAACCCTTATTACCATTGAAATTGATCTTCCCCAGCGACCCTTTGGGCTACAAAGCGGATCCACGGTTGGTGTTGATCTCGTAGTCGCAGAGTCAGAAGGCGTTCAGGTCCCCTTGAGAGCATTGCTCCAAAACCAGGCGGCGCATTATGTCTTTAAAGTTGTGGATAAATCCCGAGTGAAAACCGTTCCTGTCTCCCTGTTGGGCTGGACAGAAAAAACGGCATCGGTATCCGGTAAATTGTCAATTGGAGACAGCGTAATCGTAGCGGATGAAGCTACTTTGCTGCACCTGGGCGAAGGAACGGAGGTTTTCGTAACAAAGGAATTTTCGCCATGAATTTCATCGAAAGCTATTTTAAACATCCACACGGTATTGTGGCGTTACTTCTCGGGGGTGTGGTGTTTGGCTTTCTCAGCTTTCAAACGCTGCCGCTCAATCTCTTTCCGGATGCCAATTATCCGGCGATCTCCGTATTAATGGTATGGTCGGGAGCTGCCGCTGAAGATGTGGAAGATAAGGTGGCTCGCCGTGTGGAGAAAGAATTGGCCGGCCTTGATCTCAGTCGAAAGGTAAAATCGGTCAGCCGGGATGGAGTGGCAGCAATATCCGTTGAATTTGACTACAAAAAGAGTTTGGATGCCGCTGTGTCGGATGTGAGTGCGGCATTGAATCGCGTCGCTTCGGTGTTGCCACCCGGAGTCGAAGCGCCTCGTTTGTTTCGGATGAGCGATGCCACGACACCGGTTGTCACGTTGGCCGTTGCCGTCCGCAAGGGAAGTCATTTGGATATCAGCCGGGTCCGACAGCTCAGCAACAATGAACTTAAGGAGGCGTTATTAAGGGTTCCTGAAGTTGCCCAGGTAGAAGTTTTTGGCGGGTATACACCTGAAATCCACATGGAGATCGATCCGGATCGCCTGGCCCACTACGACCTTTCCCTCTCGCAGGTTTCGTCGGCCATCAATTCTCATAACATCAATATTCCGGCAGGTTTGATTATCAGCGAAAAAGATCAGGTGTTAATCAAAATTGCCGGTGAAAGACTGCTCAAACAAGAACTGGGTGAGATCGTTGTCACACAGGATGATAAAGGCAACATTCATCTTCGTGACGTCGCCAAGATTGTCACAACATTCGCAGAACGGCAATCTTTTTTCCACGGTAATGGAATGCCGGCGATTGGTATCAATGTTCTACGGCCTGAAAAAGGACATGTAACCGTCACTCTCAGCTCTCTGGAAAAACACCTTCCACAAATTCGAGAACACTTTCCGGAATTGGATATCCGGATAGTGGATACCCAGGGAAATCTGATTGAAACCTCCGTCAGCAACCTCACCGACAGCCTGCGCGATGCGATCATCCTTACCATTGTTGTCATACTGCTCATGTTGGCCAGAATTCGCATGACACTACTGGCTGCCATATCGATTCCGTTTACGTTTCTGTTAACGTTTGCGGGGATGAAACTCATAGGATACGAACTCAACATTGTTACCCTCACCGCTATCATACTGGCTGTGGGGTTGCTTGTGGATGACGCCATCGTGGTCATTGAAAATATCGACCGGCATTCTCGTCAACCCGGTATTACACCTTACAGAGCCGCGCTGACAGGAACAAAAGAAATCTTTCTGGCTGATTTTGCCGGGACGTTCACAACACTGGTTGTCCTGTTTCCCGTGTTGTTTGTCGGCGGATATCCGCAGAAAATATTGAGACCCCTTGCAATGGTGCTTTTTATGGCGCTTCTGGCCTCTTATTTCGTTTCGGTAACGGTAATTCCCCTGTTGTCGCCACGGCTGTCCGGAACATCACGTATAGAACAGCATATAGAAAAATATTTGGGCAAGCTGGTGGAATTTTGGCTGACACCTTTCCGGTTGTTTTTTGTAAATGCTTACCGTTTTGCCAAACGAAGACGGTTTTTATTGATCGGCCCGATTGGTGTGGGGCTTTTAATTGTAAGCGCAAAGGTGATGCCGCTGGCCGGACGGGATCTGATGCCCCCGATGGATACCGGAATCATCAAGATTGCATTCGAAACTGAGACGAATACTTCTTTGGAAACAACCGAAGCGATTGTGACCCAGATGGAAAAGATCATTATGAAGGTTCCCGGTTTTATACGGATGGCGACAGTGGTTGGATCCGAACCGGGTGTGGTCAGTTTCGGTTCCGAAAGAAATCCTCAGGAAGGGCTTATCACCGCTCACTATGTCGATCGTTTTCATCGCAAAGATACCATCTGGCAGATTGAAGAAGGATTACGGGACGGGTTGGGACGTATAGTGGGTCTGAAGTTCATCAACGTATTTGATTATGGAGCAACCCCGCTGTCGTCGATAAGCGCACCGGTGGATGTCATGATTTCCGGTCCGAACGGTATTGTTCTGGATCAACTGTCCACTGAGGTGAGCCAATCACTTTCAACGGTTCGCGGATTGACGAGCGTTTCGCGTACCTGGGATTACAGCAAGCGCGAAATTCACCTGAAATTCGATCCGGAAAAACTGGCCGTTTACGGTACCGATCCTTTGAGGGTGGCCGAGACTCTCCAAAATGCTGTCCAGGGAAACCGTGCATCCATCTTAAGAGTACCCGGAGAAGACGGCCACGTGTTGCGCGTCCGTTATCCCGCGGCCTATCGCAACAGTCCTTTTGATCTGGAAACCATTCTGATTCCGAGCAATATAGGCTGGGTACCGTTAAAAGAACTCTGCGTCCTCGAACCCGCCTGGACGCGCAGCCGATTTGTGAGACAGAACCTCCAACCGGTGGTGGATGTCCTGGGCTATCGATCAACAGCGGCCATATCTCACATCCAAAATCAGGTTGATGATCAACTTAAAAACATTAAGATGCCAAAAGGCTACTCCATCCAGCAAGAAGGAGAAATCAAATACATGGGAGAAAGCTTTGGGCGTCTCGGCAAAGCAATGCTGCTGGCGGTGATTTTTCTCTATTTTGCATTGGTGCCGACATTTCGCTCATTTTCAGATCCGATTGTGATCATGCTTGCCATCCCATTAGCATTTATCGGCGTATCCTGGAGTATGCTCATCGTGGGTCGGCATTTCTGCATGCCGGCTTCCATGGGGATGATTCTACTTGCCGGAATTGTGGTCAACAATTCCATATTGCTGCTTAATTTTATTAAAACCGCCCGTCAACAGGGAAAAACGCTTGATGAGGCAATAGAAGGAGCGATTTATACCCGGACACGACCGATTCTAATGACGGCATTGAGTACCATCATGGGCATGTTGCCCATTGCGGCCGAACGTGCCATCGGTCTTGAAAGGCTTTCTCCGCTCGCTGTGGTTGCTATCGGCGGACTTATTGTTTCCACCCTGCTAACGCTTGTTTACGTGCCGCTTTTTTACACGATATTTGAAAATATTAGAGAAAAGTATAATAAAACCATGAGCCGCCAGCAGCAAAAAACTTAGGACCGGCAATGACGAAGGCGAAACCGAGTAATTAAAACAACAACGTAATATTTTGAAAGGAGATATCTCATGAAACCAATTCAAGATTTGATAATGGAGCACGAGGCGGTCAAGTTGACGCTGAAGATTCTGGATAAAATTTGCAGCGACATCGAGCAAACCGGAAAAATTTCGAGCCCTGAGCATTTGGATCAACTGATAGAATTTTTCATCGTATTTGTGGATAAATGCCATCACGGAAAGGAAGAAGAATTACTCTTCCCTGCTCTGGAAGCGATTGGGGTTCAAAGAGACGGCGGACCGATTGGGGTAATGCTCTCGGAACATCAGCAGGGACGTGAATACGTCCAAAAAATGAATGGGGCGTTTTCACAATACAAAAAGGGTGACCGTGCAGCTGCAATTGAGCTTGCTAAAAATGCAAGAGCGTACATCGCTTTATTGAGTCAACATATTGACAAAGAGAACAACGTCCTGTTTCCCATTGGGGATAATCGTTTGTCAGAAAAGAAAAAGGCGGAGTTATGGGAAGGTTTTGAAACATTAGAAAAAGAAAAAATCGGAGTTGGAAAACACGAAGCGTTTCACAAAATGTTAGAATATTTAGAAAGTGTGTATTTGAAGTAAGATTTAAATGATGGATTATTATTAAAGCCTAAAAAGCGGAGGGAATGAAAAATGAATAAGGATAACAGATATTTTGGAATTTTGATTTTTATGATGATTCTCGGGAGCATGTTCTTTTTTACAAAAAGTATTTATGCCCATTGCGATACCCTGGATGGGCCTGTAGTAGAAACCGCAAGAAAAGCGCTTGCGTCGGGTGACGTCACGCCCTTGCTTAAATGGGTTGCCGGCGATGATGAGCAAATGATTCGCACCGCTTTTCAAAAAACACTGGACGTCAGAAAGCTTGGCGCTCAGGCACGGGATTTGGCGGACATGTACTTTTTTGAAACCCTGGTCCGCATTCACCGAGCCGGGGAAGGTGCGCCCTACACCGGCCTCAAACCCGGTACTGCCGTTGATCCGGCGGTCGCTTTGGCTGACAAGGCTTTGGAAACCGGTTCGGTGGATAAACTTGTTAATATCCTTTCCGATGCCACGGCCAAGGGTATCCGTGAACGTTTTCACCGGGCGCTGGAAGCCGGCAAACACGCCGATGAAAGCGTGGCCGCCGGACGTGAATTTGTTGAAGCCTATGTAATCTTTACGCATTATGTAGAAGGGTTACATACTATGATCAAGAGCGAGACGGGACATCATGAACATCAATAAGCGGTCTCAAGGGATAAATAGGCATATAATGGTAAACCAGGAGGAAAAAATGAGTATTAAAATAAAAAATAATATCTATTGGGTGGGCAAAATCGATTGGGAACTTAGAAAGTTTCACGGTGACGAATACTCCACCCACCGGGGATCCTCGTATAACGCTTATCTGGTTAAAGAAGATAAAGTGGCCTTGATCGATACGGTCTGGAAACCATTTGCCAAAGAGTTTGTGGAAAACCTGGCCAATGAAATCGACCTGAACAAAATCGACTACATTGTCGCCAATCACGCCGAAAGCGATCACAGCGGTGCATTGCCGGAATTGATGTCTGTTATCCCCGATACGCCCATCTATTGCACCGGTAACGGTGTTAAATCGTTAAAAGGACATTATCATCGAGACTGGAATTTCAATGTTGTAAAAACCGGCGACAAACTGAGCCTGGGACAAAAAGACCTTGTTTTTGTGGAGGCGCCGATGCTCCATTGGCCGGACAGTATGTTCTGCTATCTGACAGGAGACAATGTTTTGTTCAGCAATGATGCGTTCGGACAGCATTATGCATCGGAGTATATGTTCAATGATCTTGTTGACCAGAACGAGCTATTTACTGAATGCATAAAATATTATGCAAACATATTAACGCCCTTCAGTCCCATGGTTGTGAAGAAGATAAAAGAAGTACTGTCTTTTAATCTGCCTCTGGATATCATTTGTACGAGCCACGGTATCATCTGGCGCGACAATCCCGGACAGATTGTCGAACGATACCTGGAATGGGCTGATGGCTATCAGGAAAACCAGATAGCGATTATCTATGACACGATGTGGAACGGTACTCGCATTATGGCGGAGAACATCGCCCAAGGAATCAAAGCGGCCGATGAAGCGGTCAACGTAAAGTTATTTAATTTAGCTAAAACAGATAAGAATGATGTCATCACTGAGGTTTTCAAATCAAAAGCGATCCTTGTTGGATCTCCAACCATCAACAGAGGAATCCTGGTTTCGGTTGCGGGCATCCTTGAGGAGATAAAAGGACTAAAGTTTAAAAACAAGAAAGCATCCGCTTTTGGTTGCTATGGCTGGAGTGGTGAGTCGACCAAAATTATATCTGAAAGTTTAAAATCAGCGGGCTTTGAAATGGTGGATGACGGAATAAAGGTGTTTTGGAATCCCGACAGTGAAGGCACAGCCAAATGTATCGAATACGGGAAAAAGTTTGCCGCCGATATTTGAGATTAACCCTTCGGAGAGGGACGGTGTTTAGAAACCTTATGGATGAGCGTGACAGGATTTAGTTGGCTTGTGAAAAAAAATGCTTGGCCTTTATCAGTGGACAGGTGCCTTTCTCAGACACACCATGAAATGATTGCAGACTTTAAAATGAGAAGCAAACTGTATGAAAATTCAATATTTACAACATGTACCATTTGAAGATATCGCGTACGTGGGAAATTGGGCGGATAAAAATGGAGTTCACTTAGGCCGAACAAGATTGTATGAAGATGATCCTTACCCCTTTTTATCGGATTTTGATGTTTTGATTGTAATAGGAGGGCCGATGGGTGTCTACGATGAACAAGAATACCCATGGCTAAAGACTGAAAAAGCGTATATCCGGAAAGCGATTCACAATAAAAAAATTGTAGTCGGAATTTGTCTTGGCGCACAACTCATTGCTGCAGCATTAGGCGCTAAGGTATATCAGAATTCGTTTAAGGAAATCGGCTGGTTTCCAGTATACAAAACACCACTGGCGAAAAATACTTCTCTTGGGGAAATATTGCCGAAGCGTTTCATGGCATTTCATTGGCACGGCGATACTTTCGACATTCCAAAAGGGGCTGTTCATCTGGCCGAAAGTAAAGCCTGTAAAAACCAAGCGTTTGTATATCTGAATCGGGTGATTGCTTTACAATTTCATTTGGAGTCAACTCAGTCGAGTATCGAATCGTTGATCCGGAATTGTAGAGACGAGGTTATATCCGCTCCTTTTATTCAAACTGCTGACCAAATCCGTAAGGGCTATCATCAAATTGAAAGCTTGAATACAATTATGGCCGAGCTGATGAATCGCATTATCTTGAGAAATGGATGATTGTGGTTGAAAAGGTTCCTTGAGGAAAAAGATGCTTACAGCTAAAATTAAACGTTTAAATACGATTCTTTATTGTCGAAACTGGGACGCTACGGTTAAGTTCTACCGTGATGTGCTCAACCTTGTGATGAATCACCAAACAGATTGGTTTGTGGAATTTCAACTGGTGGGCGACGCTTATTTAAGTATCGCAAATGCGGCATATGCATCAATAAAAAGTGCGGACGGTAATGGAATAACGCTATCCTGGCAGGTCGAAGATGTTGATAAAATTCATCGCCGCTTAAATCAGCTTGGGATAAAAACGAGTCGAATTAAACGCGTATGGGGATCGCGAGCATTTTATTTGTTTGATCCTGAAGGTCACCGTCTTGAATTTTGGTCCTGAAATTAAAGGCTTAGGATCCGATATAATTTTTTTGAAGATTATTGATGCGTTAAGAGTTGGACAAAAAATCAATACATACAGAAAAACGGCTGTCTAACAAATTAATTCATAAAAGAATAGGAGTCAAAATGGAGATTAAAAGAATCCTCTGGCCAACGGACTTCTCAGAAAATGCAGCCAAGGCTTTACCCTATGTCACATTGTTTTCTGAGAAGTTTCAGTGTGAGGTGCACGTTCTTTATGTGCTCAAAAAGTATGGCGAATGGGGAGCTGCTTATGGAGACTTTCGTCAATCGGATTATGAGAAAATGCATGAATGGGAGCGAAGAACGGCAGAAGAACGTCTCAGTGAAATTTGCGAACAGTTTCTGAATACCTGTCCATTATATATAAGGCACATTTCGGTGGGTGATCCTGCAAAGGAAATTTTGAAGCTAATGGAAAGGGAAAACATAGATATTGTGATCATGGCCAGCCAAGGTAGCGAGTCCCACTTTAATTTTGGAAGTGTAGCTGATAAAATTATAAAATCTACTACCATACCCGTCACTTTGATTCCAATTCATAAGGGAAACTGACCGTGATTGAAATCTATTCGCTTTTTTAACAGTAGGTTTTCAGACTTTCCATTGTAAATGGGTTTATTTCATCCAATCGATTTTCAATGACTTTGATCACCCAGGCCGGGTCCGCCAGCAAAGCACGGCCAACGGCAACCAAGTCGAATTCATCGCGAGAAAGGCGATCCAATAATTCGTGGATGGTCTTTTTGGACACCTTGGGTGTTTCTCCTTTTATCCGCATACTGACAAAATCCGTATCCAAGCCTACGCTGCCCACGGTGATAACAGGTTTTTGTGTTATCTTTTTCGTCCAACCGGCCAGGTTCAAATCAGAACCGGGAAACTCAGGTTCAAAAAACCGCAGTGAACTGCAGTGGAAAATGTCCACGCCCGCATCCGACAGGGGGGCCAAAAAGGCTGCCAGTTCTCGGGGCGTGTTCGCCAGCTTTGTATCTACACCTCCCATTTTCCATTGAGAAATGCGCAGACAAATCGGAAATTCCTGGCCCACCTTTTCTCTCACCGCCCGGACCAGCTCGGTTGCAAAATAGGTGCGTTCGGCCAGCGTTTCACCTCCGAAGCGATCTGTCCTCTTGTTGGTTCGGTCCCAAAAAAACTGGTCCACCAGGTAACCGTGAGCGCCTTGGATTTCAACCCCGTCAAATCCAATGTCTTTGGCCTGTTTCGCCGCACGGGCAAAGGCCATGATGATGCGGTCAATATCATCCACCGACATTTCAACAGGATTTTCGCCGTCTTCAACGGCAGGATGCGGAATTGCCGAAGGACCGTAAGCCGGCAGGTTTCGGGACAGCGTCATACCGTGCTGACGAACACTGCCGGCATGCCAGAGCTGCGGAAATATTTTGCTCCCGGCGCTATGTACCGCTTCCACAACCCGTTTCCAGCCGATTAAAGCCTTTTCGCCGAAAAAATTGGGAACATCCGGATATGCATGTCCCGCGGCATCCACCACCGCTCCTTCGGTGATGATCAGTCCCACGTGATTTTCCGCTCTTCTTCTGTAGTATTTCGCCACTTCGGGTCCGGGAACATGTTTGGGGGATCTGTTTCGGGTCATGGGTGCCATCACCACGCGGCTGTTCAGTTGAAGCGTCTTCAGCGTAAAGGGCTTCAGCAAGTCCTTAGCGTTCATAGTGCACCTTTCGTAAAGTAAAAATGACGGACCTATTGTTCAGCGAGAATATTTCTCAATACATATTGAAGAATGCCGCCATGGAAAAAGTAGTCAACGTCTACTTCCGTATCGAGTCTGGCGACAACCTCAAAAGAAATTTCTTTTCCGTCCGCTTGAACCGCTCTTACGGCCAGTTCTTTTCTCGGGTGGATATCTGCGATGCCTTTGATGAAAAAGGTTTCTGAGCCTGTCAGACCCAGGGTTTCCAGGTTTTCATTCTCTTTGAATACCAAAGGCAGTACCCCCATTCCAACCAGGTTACTCCGGTGTATGCGCTCAAAAGACGATGCAATCACCGCTTTGACTCCCAGAAGGGCCGTTCCCTTGGCGGCCCAGTCCCTGGAAGATCCCGTACCGTATTCCCTGCCGCCCAAAACCACCAGGGGCTTTGATTCCTGAATGTATGCCATGGCCGCATCGTAGATAAACATTTCCGCTTTGTCCGGGAATTTGATTGTAAAACTCCCTTCCTTAGGGGATACCAGTTTGTTTTTAATCCGGATATTACCAAACGTTCCCCGCATCATGACCTCGTGATTCCCCCTTCTCGAACCGTACGAGTTAAATGCTTCCGGAACCACATTTTCACTGATGAGATACCTTCCGGCTGGATACCCGGCCGGTATGGCACCTGCGGGAGAAATATGGTCTGTTGTCACCGAATCTCCCAGTAGTAACAGCACGCCGGCATCCGCCACATCCGAAGTTTCGGGTTGATCCAGACTGAAATTTTCAAAAAAAGGCGGTTTTTTGATATAGGTGGACTTCGGATCCCACTCGAAGGTCGTGCTTTCCGCAACATTCAAAGAATGCCAGAATCGATCTCCGTCAAATATCTTACCGTATTCTTCCTTGAAGAACTCGATTTTTACGTGTTTCTTCACCAGGCGGTCGATTTCATCATCCGCAGGCCAGATATCCTTCAGATAGACCGGCGATCCGTTTCCATCGAATCCCAGGGGTTCCATGGTCAAATCGATATCGATCCTTCCGGCAATGGCAAATGCCACCACCAGGGGCGGGGATGCCAGATAATTGGCTTTGATGCTCTGGTGGATTCTGGCCTCGAAATTTCGGTTTCCCGACAGAACCGAAGCCACCGTCAGTTCGTTTTCAGCGATGGCCCTTTCAATTTCCGGATGCAAGGGACCGCTGTTTCCGATACAGGTGGTACATCCAAATGCCGCCAGATGGAATCCCAGCGTCTCCAGGTAACGGGTCAGTCCGGCTGCTTCCAGATATCGAACGACCACTTTGGATCCCGGCGCCAGGGAGGTCTTCACATAATCCGGAACCTTCAGGCCCTTATTCACGGCATTCCGGGCCAGAAGCCCTGCACCCATCAAGACGGAAGGGTTCGAGGTGTTCGTGCAGGATGTGATGGCGGCGATCACGATGCTTCCGTTGCCGATGGTTGCTTCTTTTCCATTGATATTCACCGCACACTTTTTATCGTCAATGGGTTTGCAAAACGACGACCCGGCGGTCCGGGATCCCGATTCACCGTGAAGTGAGGACATGGCGCTGATTTCCGCATTCCGGTCATATTCACACCCCATAACCCCGGCAAATTTGCCCTTTAAATCCTGCAATTCGATTCTGTCCTGGGGTCTGGCCGGACCGGCCAGGGATGCCTTTACCGTGGAAAGATCCAGCTCGATCACTTCAGAATATTCCGGTGCTTCATCGCCGGTGTAAAAAAGACCCTGTGCGCGGGTGTATGTGTCCGTGAGAGCGGCTCGATCTTCCCGATTCGTGAGCTTGAGATATTCCACGGTTTTTTCGTCCACCGGGAAAAACCCCATGGTTGCACCGTATTCAGGGGTCATGTTTGCAATGGTGGCCCTGCTTGGAATGGTGAGCTTCTTCATCCCTGGCCCGAAATATTCGACAAACTTTTCAACGACGTTGTGTTTTCTGAGAAGTTCGGTGATGACCAGCACGAGGTCGGTGGCCGTGACCCCTTTTTCGAGTTCACCCACCAGCCGAACACCCACGACCCGGGGGATCGACATGTAATAGGGTTGTCCCAACATAACGGCTTCTGCTTCGATGCCGCCAACCCCCCATCCCACCACACCGATGCCGTCGATCATGGTCGTATGCGAATCGGTTCCGACCAAGGTGTCCGGATACGCCGTCCATCCGCCGTTTTGTTTTTGGGCCATCACCACATGACCGATATACTCAAGGTTCACCTGGTGGCATATCCCGGAATTCGGCGGAACGACCCTGAAATTGTCGAAGCTCTTCTGGGCCCATTTCAAAAGGGCGTATCTTTCCGCATTCCGTTCGTATTCTTTGGCAACATTCTTCTCCAGGGAATCTGCCGTCCCGTAATAATCCACCTGAACGGAGTGGTCCACAATCAGATCTACCGGAACCAGGGGATTGATCTTCATGGGATCTCCGCCAAGATCTCTGACCGCATCCCGCATGGCCGCCAGATCGACCACCGCCGGAACACCGGTAAAGTCCTGCATCAGCACGCGGGCCGGATGAAACGGTATTTCCACGGGCTCGTCATATGATTTTTTCCACCGCGCGATATTGATGAGATCTTTTTCTTTCACCGTTCGACCGTCGAATTTTCTTAACAGATTCTCGACGAGTATTTTAATGGAAAACGGAAGTCGTCTGATGTCCGCAATTCCCTTTTTCTCCAGCAGCGTGATATCCGCGATACGGTATTCTCTCCCATTGACTTCTATCTTTTTGATAAACTCTTTTTTGTCCATGCCTGTCCTTTTTATCCGATATCCCTTTTCATTAAAAATTTAATTACACTTAAGGCGATTAAATTTCTATATAAATCAGGGGTCGGGGTGTTTTCTTGTAAACATTTATTCATCAGCCTCCGACTCGGAGTGCCTGCGCCTCTGAGAGCGGAATGGATAATGTTTTTTTTAAAAAGCGTGTACTGTTTGAGTGGTTTAGGGATCGTTAGAAAGAACAGACGCATTCCGAAACATTTCAACAGAAAGAAAGTGTTTGTTCTAAATTGAACCCATTGTTTTTATAATGGAATCTGTTCTTTCTTTACGATCCTTTAACCGCAAGTTTACACGGTTTGAAAAAAACATTATCCATGAAGCGATCCGGCAAATAAGTACCGTTTTATCCTGACCCTCAGGTGTCGATAGAACCCCCTCACGTAAATCCAGCCCCTGCGGTGCAGGTGTAACAGTGGTCCGCCGTCGCAATATGACTGCCGGGTTCCGGAGGTCCCGGCATTTCAGAGACGTGAACTTTGTGTCCGCCCATAAAAAGCCCCCGGGCAAGATTAAAATCGCAATCATAAAGATAGCCGTCCCAGGAGACAGAGACAAGGGTCCGGCACATCAACCGTTCCACGGAACAGGCGTTGAAGTTTGAATAAAGTTTCTCCACATAACGATCCAGATTGCCCGTACTGACCAGCCACCGACGGAATCGGCCAAGAGGCACATTGGCAAAATTAAACAGGTTATTGAAAACGATTTCCCATTTTCTTTTCAGCACCTCGCGGAATCTCTTTTCTGTTTGTGCCTGATCCGGCGGCAGAAATGCGCCGGTGGGATTGGATACCAGATTCAGCTCAAGCCCGGTGCCTTCGTGTCCGTATCCCAAACCGTTCAGTTGTTTCAGTGCATCGATACTTCTTTTAAATATACCGTCGCCCCTTTGTGAATCCGCCTGAACTTCATTTAAAGACGGGAAAGAGACCGCAATGACCACTCGTTTTTCGCTCAAAAATTTCATAAGATGGTCTCTTTTGCCGTCATTCAACGCAGAAAGATTCGAACGAAGCATGATCCGGGGAGCAAAATCAGCAACCGCTTCAATCAGTGTTTCGACATGGGGGTTGAGTTCAGGCGCACCGCCGGTGATATCGATAATGTCGAATCCCCCCCTTCGGGCATAGGATATCACCTCCCGGATGATTCCCAAATCCATGTTTTCTTTACGATCAGGACCTGCATCGAGATGACAGTGCCTGCAGGTCTGGTTACAGAGAAATCCCAGGTTGACCTGCAATGTCCGGGTTTTCTCCCGATCCAGTTTCAGGACATGATGAGACAGGGTCAGGCTGAAAGGCACAATTCCGTCAGCTTCTTTGGGGTGTCCTTTTGTGCCTTTTTTGAATGTCCGGCCTTTCGGCATTTTTTTACCCTTAAAGGTTTGCTGGGATTTACATGGAAAGTTTTTCGGCAATATTTCGCATCTGAACGCCGTGCACCAGCGATGATCCGCCTCTTATGACCGCAGCAACATGGACGGCCTCGGTCATTTCTTCAAGATTGGAACCCTTTTCGAGGCATGCCTGTGTAAACGCATCGATACAGTAAGGACACTGCACGGTATGGGCAACGGCAAGGGCAATCAGACATTTCTCCCTTTCCGTAAGCTCTCCTTCTGCAAATACAGCGCCGTAGTAATCAAAAAACTTCTTTGCCAGATCCGGAGAATTTTTACCAATTTCTTCAAACTTCGGCAGATCTTCGGGTTTGTAGTATGTCTCCATGCTTGTTTGTCCTTTCTACCAACTTTTCAAATTAGGCTTTTTAGAATGCCTCTACATGAAACGAAGCTTCTGAGAGCTTTTGTTTGCCGGCCTCTCAGCGGCAAACAAAAGATTTTACTTCTCTCTGCGCTCTTTGCGGCTCTGCGGTAAATCATTTCTTTTTATTCTTCAAAGGGTTCGGGGCCGCACGCACGTCCCTTGAGATTGAAAAAGAATTTAAGCCCCTTTTTAATCCTGTCTGAAAAAATTTTGGGGGTAAAAAATGTTCCGGCAATCTTCTTGTTGATTTCTCCGATGGTCGGATACGGATGTACGGCCGCCGCCAGTGTGGAGAGCTTTACTTTTCCGTTAAAAACCGCCACCCATTCACTGACCAAATCTCCGGCATGGGGACCGGCGATCTGGACCCCGATGGGTTTTTCTCTTTCATCCAGAAGCATTTTGATCTTTCCGATCTTCTCCCCTTCGGCAAGGCTCCGGTCATTGTTCTCGAACGCTTCGACCCATACGGAATAGTTAATTCCGGCAGCCCTGGCCGATTTTTCGTTCATTCCGATACTCGCCAGTTCGGGATCGGTATAGGTGCACCACGGCAAATAGGTGTAATCCGCTTTCCGGGGAAGACGAAAAACGGCATTGCTGACAACAATTCCGCCTTCGTATCCGGCGGCATGGGTAAAGAGGAAACCGCCGTTGACATCTCCGGCAGCATAAATGTGCCTGTGGTTCGTTCTCAACCGCTGATCGACTTCGATACCTGTCCGGTTCACCCCGACACCGATACGTTCCAGTCCCAGCCCATGGGTGTTGGGTGTTCTTCCCACCGCAACCAGAATCGTCTCTGCGCTCAGACGGGCGGTTCTTCCTTCACTATCCTTGAGAATCACTTCATTTTCATTGCCAAGATGCTTTACGGCTTCAATGGACGCATTTAAATGGAATACCACCCCTTCTGATTCCATCACCTGTTTCACCGTATCGGCCATATCCTTGTCTTCTTTGCCCAGGATCTGATCTCCGCGATCCACGATATAGACCTTGGTCCCGAGACGGTTGAATGCCTGCCCCATTTCGCTTCCGATGGGACCGCCGCCGAAAATTATCATCGACCTCGGCAGTCGATCCAGGTAGAAGATCTCCTTATTGGTGATATAATCGATGGTATCCAGTCCCTCTATGGGGGGAACGAACGGCGAAGAGCCGGTGGCAATCACCCAGCTTTTTGCCGAAACCGTTTTCCCGTTTAAACGAACGCTATGTTCATCCGCAAATACAGGTTCTCCGAATTCCACCCTTGCACCGAGATTGCAGAATCTTTCTTTGGAATCGTGCTTCTGAATGACACCGATGACGGACTTGATTCTATCGGATACCGTTTTAAAATCGACCGGCGGGGCATCAACCTGGGGAAGTCCGTATTTTTCGGCGTTCTTCATCATATGGTAAACATGGGCGGTTTTGATGAGCGTTTTACTCGGAACGCACCCAAAATGAAGACAGTCGCCGCCGAGTTCTTTTTCTTTTTCAATGAGCAGCGTCTTGGCACCGAGCTGAGCAGATCCGGATGTAACCGTCAGACCCGCCGCCCCGCCGCCGATGACACCGATATCATAATCATAACCGGCCATCTAGAACCCCTTTTATCACAGGTTTCTTTATTTTATTCAGGAAGCATAGATGGAACATTTCCGCACCGCCATGGCCGCTTCCTGAAGCGCTTCGGCAAAGGTCGGATGCCCGTGAACGGTACGGGCGACGTCTTCGGAACTCGCCCCGAATTCAACGGCCAGAACACATTCGGCGATCATGTCCGCCGCCCTCGCGCCGATGATGTGAACACCTAAAATCCGGTCGGTTTTGGAATGAGCGATCAGCTTGACAAAACCGTCCTTCTCCCCCATGCATCGGGCACGCCCCGCACCGGAAAAAGGATACGTTCCCACACAGTATGGGATGTTTCTCTCTTTGACCTGTTCTTCAGTCAATCCGACACTGGCCACCTCGGGCCAGGTATACACCACCGCCGGGATGGCATCGTAATTCACTTCACCGGGAAGCCCTGCGATGCATTCCACCGCAGCGATACCTTCGGCCGAAGCCTTGTGAGCCAGCATGGGGCCGGGAATGAGATCCCCGATGGCATAGATGGCGGGAATGTTGGTGCGAAAAGATTCGTCCACCAGAACGTGTCCGGTTTTAGGGTCTGTTTGAACGCCGACATCTTCCAGGCCGAGATTTTGTGTCAGGGGTCTTCTTCCCACGGAAATCAGCAGTCGATCACAGGACAGGGTTTCTTTGTCGTCTTTATTTTCCAGGGTCACCCGAACATTGTTTTTTTGAATTTTGGCACCCGAAACCCGGGTGTTGAGACGAATGTCCATCCCCTGTTTCCTGAGTATCCGGTCGAGTGTCCGGCCCACCTGACCGTCCATGGTGGATGCGATTTGTGGCAGCATTTCCACAACGGTTACCTTTGCGCCGAGGCGCAGCCACACGGACCCCAGCTCAAGACCGATATAACCGCCACCCACAATCCCCAGATGTTTGGGAACCGTTTTAAACTCAAGTGCCTCGGTGGACGTAACGATCCGTTTCCCGTCAAATTCAAGACCCGG
>ENA-OSEO01003556-OSEO01003556.1-sediment-metagenome-genome-assembly--contig:-NODE-3556-length-18178-cov-3.247113_pt1 | contig 18178 bp, 11 predicted proteins | sample MGYA00237883_ERZ534232 | MGnify/ENA metagenome assembly ERZ534232
CTGGCGATGGCCTACTGGCGGCGAAGACCGGAACCCGGCATGATCCATCATTCCGACAGGGGGATCCAGTATGTCTGTGATCAATATCAACGGCAATTGGAGCAATACAGGATGATCCCGAGCATGAGCCGGAAGGGCGACTGCTGGGATAATTCTCCAACGGAACGATTCTTCCGAAGCTTGAAGTATGAACATTTGTTATCATGCAGGCTTCCTACCAGGGAAGCAGCTAAAAGAGAAACCCTGGAGTACATCACGTTCTATAATGCTTACCGGCTGCACTCCACCTCGGGGAATAAAAGCCCGATGGAGTTTGAACAAAGAAAATTTTTGAAAACGGCTTGAAAAAAAGTGTCCGTTTTTACTTGACCATTACACTTTACACCAAATTGTCGTTTGATCAGCATAGCGATAATCAAACGCTTCCACAGCGCAAAGGAAAATTTCAACTGCATCGGATCCTTGTCACGAATGGTGCGGTATATCTAGCGAATTTGGGAGCCTGTGGGCTTTTTGGGTCTCCCGCTTCGACTGCCGGTTTTAAGGGCTTGCCATCCACCTGCACGATATCTGGCCAGCCAATTGTATATGCAAGCACGAGAGAAACCGAGAGTTTTAATGACTATTTCCGGACTCTCGCCTTCTTGTACCCGCTGAACAACTCGGATACGAATTTCTTCCATAGCCTTGGGACTAATCTTTCTTCCATCAAGCTTTTTAATGAAAGAACTTATACATCAACAGAAGAAAAATGTCTAAACAATTATGCACTCTTTAGTAACTTAGTTCATTTATTGAGGATTTCGAATGGGATTCAAGATTAAAACAATTAAAACACTCAAGGAAATGGATCAGATTGAAGGTATATGGAAAGCTCTTGAGGGTGTTGATAATGGTCCTTCTATTTTTCAATCTTGGACTTGGAATCGCATTTGGTGTGAACAAGTTCTCATTAAAAATAATAAGGCACACCTTGATGTGAAACTTTTGGAGGGAAGCAGTGGAGAAATTTTGGCGATCTTACCTTTTTGTGTGGACAGATTGGCAGGATCACTTGTGCACTTGACCCAGTTTTTGGGGCATCATATGTCCTATCACAATGACATACTCTTAGCCGATCCAGGGAGTCGAGTACTTGCGGAGAAAGCAGTTTTTGCAATGCTTAAGAGTTTGGGGAGCAGAACCGTGCTCCATCTTCGGCATTTGGATGAGAACTCAATGTTTACAAAGCAACTCATTGCTCAAGGTATAGCAGAACCGCTCTGTACACGCTTGTATATCAAATCCGATCCAATGATTACAGACCAGAGTATTCGCTTAAAGAAAAATGCACATAAACAATTCCGAAGGCGTAGAAATAAATTAATGAGAGAGTTTGGCATTGAATTTCGTGTTCGATCTGGTAAGGAATTCCTTAACGCTTTTGACGAACTAATTGATCTTCATTATCGTCGATTTGACTCGATGAGGCGGTCAACGTTACTTATAAGTTCAAATCTCGAATTCCTAAGAGAAGTAACATCAGAACTAAGCAGAACCGGTGTTTTTGAGATAGTTCAACTCTTATGCAATAAAAAAACGATTGCAGCGGCATTGCGTGCGCGCGATAAGAAATTCTGCTTCGCTATCCAGTCAAGCTTTGATCCTGAATTTGCAATATATTCTCCTAAGCGCTTACTTATGGCAGAAACAATACGCCACGCATTTGAAGACCTCGGCTGTGAAATATATGATTTTGGTCCAGGATATGATGAATACAAGTATGAATGGTCACCGATTGTTGGTATGAATTATTTCTGCTGTGTAGGTGGTCCAGGACCCTATGCAAGGGCGATGGCAGCACTATATCGTAAAGCGTTTTTAAGACTGTGCCATCCAACCCAGCACAAAAGAAAACAGAGAAACGTTAAAAAAAAATAAAATCACAGGATAAAAGTTAGAATAGAATTCTAAACAAAACTATTGAATCTAAATAATTTAAAGAAGGCCAAATCTTATTTTCATTATTGATCTTGTTCCATTAATTTCGAAGATTCAGAAGCGAGCAGAAAAGATGAGCGTGAAGAGAATATGTTGTATTAAATTTGATAGCACAAACCGATAAGAAGAACAAGAGAGAAATGACTATTGTTAATAGAGAAAAGGATATTAAAGTTGGTTTTTTATTGGGGGGATTTTATCCACTTATCAATGGCGCTATTATCCAGATCTCCGCCTTGGCTGAAAGGTTGACCAAAAAGAGAATATCAGTTATGATTATTACAACAAAACTGTTTTCTCAACAACCTTATCTTGAAATGTATAAAGGTGTCAAAGTTGTTCGGACCGGACCTGCGTTTGGTGTAAAGAGAATCGGAAAATATTTAAAGTTGATTCCGGTATTTATTGCGTTGCTTAGAGAAAGACGAAATTATGATTTGATTATAGTATGTGATTTTGCGGTTCGGGGGGTTCTGGGTGTAATTGCCTCAAAACTCTTTGGAAAAAAATGTATATTACGTGCAGAATCAAATGGTGAAATGGACGGATCCTATGCCACCCAATATGCGCTTCAGACATCAAAGATAAAATTGCTGCTCATCAAAATCCTCGTTAATCTTCGTAACGTAATACTAAAGAGATCGAACGGCTTCATTAGCATTTCTTCCGATATAACTAGAGAGTTAATAAAAAGTGGGGTCAATCCCAATAAGGTAAACCAAATTACCAATGGAGTAGATGTTAAACTTTTTAAACCGGTTGATCAAAAAAGAAAGGCATTTCTTAAGGAAAAAATTGGGCTCCCTGAAAAGAAATACTTTATTTATACTGGTAGATTGGCGAGAGGGAAGGGGTTAGAATATTTGCTGCGTGCATGGATGAAGATGGTTTCTGAATTTAATAACATTCATCTTTTTTTAATTGGATCAGGACAAGGGTACTCATTATCCTGTGAGGATGAATTGAAGGCTTTTGTAAATAATCATCATCTGGAAACCAGTGTAACTTTTACCGGAAATAAAAGAAACGTCAGTGAATATCTTCAAGCCGGGGATATTTACATTTTACCATCGCAAAGTGAAGGGTTAAGTATTTCTTTAATTGAGGCTTTATCATGTGCGCTTCCATGTATTTGTACCCGTGTAAGAGGCATTTTAGATGTAATACAAGACAACGTCAATGGCCTTTTAGTGCCATATGGTGATGAAGATAAATTGTATAATGCAATGAAAGAGCTTTTAACAAATAAGGAGAAAGCCGCCCGACTTGGTTATGAGGGTGAAAAAACTGTTTGGAAGAGATTTAATATCGACCTGATCGCTGAACAATACCTTAAGTTTTTTGAAAATTTATATGGCAGCCAGAAATTATTGAATCAAAAACAATATGACCAGTAACAAATCTCTTCTAAGCGGTACAATAAAATACTCATTATCCGCATTTTCCAGGCTTTTCCTTTTTCTTCTGTTAATAGTTGCGGCAAGATATCTGGGCGCTGAGGATTTCGGCAAATTTTCTTTTGCGATGGCTTTTGTTTTTTTATTTGATCCTATCCTGGACCCTGGATTATATCATGCCCTTATAAGAGAAATAGCCCGAACAAAAGAACAAACACAAAAATTCCTTTCTCATGCCCTAACCTGGAAGTTGATAGCAGCTCCATTTGTTTTTTTGTTGATAATAATTTGGGTTAACATTGTTCAAGACTCACAAAAAACGATTTACGCTGTTTATATATTCGCCATTTCATATTTTTTAAAATCATTTAATGATGCCTTTAGGTCTGCACTTCTTGCCCATGAATATTTTGGACTGGACTCAATTTGTACTACTGCAGAGCGCCTTATTCTATTAATGTTCGGCTTCCTGGTTTTAGTCATCGGGGGAGGATTGCTCGCATTTTGTTGGGTATTTATCTTTGCGAGATTCATGAGTCTTATAATCAAGGTCGCTATAGTTAAATCTCAAATTTGTAAAGTTACCCTCGGATTCGAAGTCGGCTTTATAAAACATTTACTGATTACTGCCGTGCCGATAGGAGCACTTTATATTACCCTAAATATATATAATTATATAGATACTGTAATGCTTTCAACACTTAAAACCGATGTGGAAGTAGGTTGGTATAATGCCAGCTACAAAATATACGAAGGTTTATTGATTTTCCCTGTAATAATAGGAACTGTCTTCATGCCTCGGCTTTCTCAACTATATAAAAACAATAGAGACGCGTTCAATAAACTTTTTCTTAAGGGGTTGAAATACATTATTTTAATATCGGTGGTTGTAGTACTAAATGGAATCGTATTGTCCGACAAGATAATATCAATCTGTTTCGGTAGTGAATATCAAGAATCTATTTTATCTTTAAATGTACTGCTCGTTGGCATACTGTTCGTTTATTCAATTAACTTTTTACAAACAGCACTGATAAGTATGAATAAGCAGAAAATTGTCTTATACCTTGCTGTCATGGGTCTCATTTTAAATATAGCATTGAACTTGTATTTGATACCCAAATATAGCTATATAGGTGCTGCTTTCGCTACAATTATCGTAGAGTTTTTTATTTTTGTTTCGTTGCTCATATATACGCATAAGGTTGATGTTAAAATATTGTGGTGGAAATTAATTGGAAAACCACTCACCGCATTATTGATATCCGGTTTGGTTTTTTGGGCTCTTTTTCCATTGAACATTGTTTATCTGAGACTGTTACCCGTAAATCTGTGTTTGATCGCCCTTTTGTTTTTTATGCGCGTTCTGGATAGAGAAGAATTGGCGATATTGTACAACCTGCGCGTCGCCATAGGAATGTCTTTCAAAAAATGAATAAACACAAACGGTTCTTATCCTCAAAATTCTATTTTTTATTCGCATTGGCCGCAGTTATGCTTTGGCTCTCAATGGATGGGAATCATTATTGGCATGATGTGCGTTTTTTGTATGCCGCTTCACAGTTTCCTATGTCTGAGATCATCTCAGGAACATTCAATCCGCATCAACTGGGTGGCTGTATCGATCAAACAAGCTCCGGCGGGTTCTATCTTGCCAAGGTATTACACATCTGGATACTTCAGCAAGTATACAAATGGGTATTGCCGAATGGTGACGGCTTTATTCTGTCCACCTGGTTATCTGTTTTATATCTTGGGCTTGCTATACTTTTCAGCTACCGGCTTTACAGGCGGCTTTTACAAAATGAACTTCAAGCTTGGTTTGCATTGTATTGTTTTCTGATTGCGCCGATTACAGCATATCTTGCCGGGAAGTTGCTATCCGAAACTTTGGCAATTTTCTTGATAACCATCAGTCTATGGACCTTCATTACAGCTATGGATGCTGCTCGAATAAGGTGTATTTGGCTCATGATAACAAGCGGTTGTTTTTTATTATTAGCCGCTTTGGCCAGGTTGGATATCCTCATATGTCCAGTGGGTTTTTTTACGGCATATCTTTTTGGGGTGGAAACACCGAATAAACGGCTAAAGATTTTAAAATCCGGAGCCTTTTTAATAGCTTTTTTTGCAACTTCTTATATAGGAACGATTTATTCTTTAGGTGGCGAAATTAAAGAACTGGTTCAATACTTTAAAAGTTTTGTGGGACTTGAAGTAAAGTCGAATATGATGTCAATCCTGGGCATATTGACATTCGGGGGGATGGTTTATTTTTTAGCGTTGGGTGCTATTTTACATCCGGAGAAAAAAAAGTTTCTTTTTTTTGCTATTTGGTTTGTGGTCTCGGCAGGTTTTGCAGTTTTAATCACCCGAAATTACATGGTAGAGCCTCGATATCTTATTGCCAGTCTTTTACCCTTATCAGGATTGGGTGCTCTTGGATTTGAAGTGCTTTGGCAAAAGATAACTCATAAGCCGTATAAGCTGGCAGTTATCGGAGGTTTAGTTATATCAATACTGGTGTTCAATGCTATGATAATGAGAATCATGCCTTATGAATTAAACCGATCTTCAATCTTGAAGGCGACTGATGATATAATGAAATTAAATAAGAACGCTCAAATACTTATTCCCTGGTTTTACACCGACTTCAATTTTCTACATGTGATGAGACCGAATTTGGCCATATATAATGTAAATTCTCCTATTCGCGATGGCATGCCCGTTAAACTTGATAATAAATGGAAACAACGTATAGATTCCTGGTACGGTAAAGCATACATAGATTCTCCAACTGCTTTGGATAGAGTTTTAGAGAACGGCACTGGGTTTTATCTCGGATGGAGAAAATATCCACCCGCAGAAAATATGAGGAAATTTGCAGCGTTTTTGGGATTTAGGACACTCGGAGATTTTATGGATAAGATACCTTTAACAGACCATTTGATCCAAAGTTGGATTTGGTATTCTTCAAAGTATTATCTTAAAATGGCAGGAAAATGCGGACAATATGAATATTATTATGTTCGGAAGGGACAAGAAAATGGCATAGAACATTAAATCCGATTCAGTTTGAACGTTGACATGTTATATTATGTAACCATTTGGATCGGTTTATGAAGCTATGTAAATAATGTAACAATATTATGTAATTAACACCACAATATCTTTTTTTTTCATAAACACCACTCACTTCTTTTTCCCATCGTTTATTCCAATGGCTTGATAAAGTCAGCTTTATATTCAACTGATTATAATTGCACAGTTTTTGCATGCTCAGTCGGAATGGAGTCCTTCTATTTTAGTATTCAATCGTTTTGAAATCGTACTGCATGATTAATCAACAAGGATAATTATGAAAAACCTTAAAGTATTTTTATTCTTTATAGCATTCTTAGGTGTTTGTTTCTATATAATACCTCATGCAATGGGCGAAACCTTTTCCGATGATTTCATCACAGACACTACAGGCGAATATACGGTCACAAATCTTTGGACCGGGGGCGGTACCGGACAATTTCTCTATGACGCTGCGGGACAAAGAGCCCGGGTGCAAACCGGGGATGACATCAGTTTAAAGTTTTCGCATGCTTTGCCGTCATCCGACAGTGGGTCTTTTAGTATAGATTTTCTTCCGACACAGAAATATCCATCAGGGGGGTGGGTTGTTGTTCGCTTGATTCAGGATGGGAACAATTACTATGAATTGCTTAATCAAGACGGATATGGAGCCGGTTATATAAATAAAGTGGTGGGCGGTGTGGTAGTCGCCAGCACAAATTTTCAAAGTGAATATGCGCAGAACAATACGTATACGATCCTTGTCAATTTCAGCCCGTCTTCAACCCAGGTCGAAGCTTTCGGTGAAGTGTTGAATATAAGCGGTGACAGCAACGCTATTGTGGTCGGCAGTTTCGAGGTGGAAGCCGGTCAACAGCATGCATATTTTGATAATATTTATTATTACAATGAAACTATTGTGAAAATTTTACAACCCCAAAGCTATCACCTGCAAAAAGGAACAGATCTTCCTGTTCAAGCATTTGGTGGAAACTTACAGGTGGATTGGGGGATTAAGTTTGTTCTTGACATTGATACCAGTGAAGAACAAGTGATGTCAGATTTTACCGAGCCTTTTGAGGTGACGTTTTCAGGTTTGGAAAAACGTGAACATAGTTTAGATGCCTTTGTCGTTGATGATTTGGAAATGGAAATTGCGGGTGCGAATACACACGATACAAAAATACAAATTGGCATTGGTGACTATTATGTTGCTTTTGGCGATAGTATTACGTTAGGCGAAGGTGATGATGTCGCCTCCGATGATATTTCTTTGGATGGCAGAAACTCAGAAGGCGGATATGAACCTATACTAAATGACATGATGACCGATTTTATCGGATATCCCCATTTTTTTGCAAATGAAGGAGATAGCGGTGAGCAATCAGTAGAGGCATTAGGTCGAATTCAGAGCGTAATCGATACACACCCTGAGGCACGATATTTTCTCATCTTATACGGCACCAACGACTCCGGCGCTTCATTGCCTGTTCCAAGCGGATTAGGACTCAATCCGGGCGATCCAGGATACTCCGGGTCATATAAAGACAACATGCAGCAGATTATCGACGCAATCTTAACAGCCGGGATAGAGCCCATATTGGCAAAAGTGCCTATCGCATTGGGACCATGCGGTTCCTGTACTCAATTTCCTGATCCGGATGAAGCCTCACGGAATTTGCTGATTAAGGAGTACAATCAGGTTGTCGAAGAACTGGTTTTTGCCAATGGAATTATGGTAGCTCCTCCCGACTTTTACAGTTTTTATAATTCGACAGATCCGGCAACCGGACTTTTGAGATATGAAACACAATACGATGATAACTACCATCCCAATGGTATGGGTTATCAAACTATGGCTAACCTTTGGTTTAATGCTTTGACGCTCGGTATCACCACGCACCCGGTCGATCAGAGTGTGGCCGAAGGCCAGACCGCGACGTTCAGTGTTGCAGCTTACGGGACACCGCCGCTGACGTACCAGTGGCGAAAGGACGGCGTGAACATTTCCGGGGCCACCAGCCCAACATACACCACGCCTGCGGCAACTCTGGACGACAACGGTTCGGTATTCGACTGTGTGGTGACGAACGATGTTGGCAATGTTACCAGCAACGGGGCAACCCTTACCGTCGGTTCGGAATCGACTGCTTTTTCCGATGATTTCATCACAGACACTACAGGCGAATATACGGTCACAAACCTTTGGACCGGCGGCGGCACCGGACAATTTTTCTATGATGCTGCGGGACAAAGAGCCCGGGTGCAAACCGGGGATGACATCAGTTTAAAGTTTTCGCACGCGTTGCCGGCATCGGACAGCGGTACTTACGGTATGGATTTTCTCCCGACGGTAAAGTTTCCTGCAGGAGGATGGATTGTTTTGCGCTTGATTCAGGATGGAAACAATTACTATGAAGTGCTTAATCAAGACGGATATGGAGCCGGCTATATAAGAAAAGTGGTGGGCGGTGTGGTAGTCGCCAGCACAAATTTTCAAAGTGAGTATGCGCAGAACAATGCGTATACGATCCTTGTCAATTTCAGCCCGTCTTCAACCCAGGTCGAAGCTTTTGGTGAAGTGTTGAATATAAGCGGTGACAGCAACGCTATTGTGGTCGGCAGCTTCGAAGTGGAAGCCGGTCAACAGCATGCATATTTTGATAATATTTACTATGGCGTTAATTCAGTTCCCTAATAGAATAATATAAGGAATCAAGACTAATGAAAAAAATTGGATTATACATTAACCTATCGATATTGATTGTCGGCTTCATTGGGGCAGCAGCTTATGCTTCGACGCCTGATGATATTGTAATGGGTTATTTTCAAGCCCTTAAGGCTGGGGATGTTAAATCAATAAAAAATTTGATTACCGGGAATTTGTACGAAAACAGAAAGGTTCTTTTAGAGCAGAATGAGTACTATTCTGAGTTTTTAAAAAATCATTACCAGGGAGCCGAATTCCAGATAACCGAGACTACCATCAAGGACAATAATGCCCAAGTTAGTGTAGAAGTGAATTCCCCGGATGGAAAAAGGCCATTTGTCTTGTTTCTCAACAGGGACAATGCAGGGAACTGGAAAATCTTCAAGGAAACAAGTGAGCAATGAAATAGTTTATCTGTATCATCTCACAAATCTGTTCTTTTGGGACTAACCCTGATACTTTGAACGAATTCCTTCCTACCATGCGATTGACATTAACATGCCCACTTCTATGTTATGTACTTATTTCAACTATTTTTTTTCTTTTGATGGGCTGCGGGGGCGGTGGGGGAGAAGAAAATTCACCACCTATAGTAGTTTCGGAAAATCAGGCCCCCGATGGCACAATCGACTCTCCCGCAGGGGACATGACAATTGCGGTGGGGGATTCGATAATTTTTTCAGGTTCCGGAAGTGATCCGGACAATGATCTTCCGTTGAGATATTTATGGAACTTCGGTGGAGCGGGGATTTCCAATTCCACGGCCGATGCCCCCGGTCCTGTTCAATTCAACATCCCGGGTAAATTTACGGTTTCCTTGACGGTCACCGATTCCGAGGGTTTATCCGACCCTTCGCCATCCGTTCGAAACATAAGGGTCATCTTTGACCATTATGTCGCTTTGGGCGATAGTATCACATTGGGTGAAGGTGACGATTTCCCGGCCGATGATACCTCTTTGGATGGTAGAACCACAGGAGGCGGATATGAGCCTATACTCAATGACCTGTTGACCGGTTATTTCGGACTTCCCCATTTTGTTGTAAATGAAGGCGTAAGCGGTGAGGAATCATCAGAAGCATTACTTCGGATTAATGATGTAATTAATAACAACCCGGAGGCACAGTATATTCTGATTCAATATGGCACCAATGACTCCGGGGCTTCATTGCCTGTCCCGAGCGGGTTAGGACTCAATCCGGGCGATCCGGGGTACAGTGGCTCATATAAAGACAACATGCAGCAGATTATCGATGCAATCTTAGATAATGGTATAGAACCTCTGCTGGCAAAAGTACCCATCGCATTAGGACCATGTGGCAACCCTTCTATATGTGGTCGATATCCTGACCCGATAGATGAGGCCGAACGGAATAATCTAATCGAGAAATACAACCAGGTTATTGATGAACTGGTTTTTGCCAATGGAATACCTGTGACTCCCCCTGACTTTTATAATTATTTTTTAGAGGATGATCCGGACACAGGTGAACCGAGATATGAAACACAATACAATGAAAATGATAACTACCATCCCAACGGTATAGGTTACCAGTCCATGGCTAACCTTTGGTTCGATGCCTTAACAGAGTAATGGCATGGACCAAAATCAAAAAATTCCCCCTGGCGTTAGTGTAAAATTTGAGCGGTACTGAAGATCTCATCAATGACTAAAGCGATAAATGCCACGATGTTAGCGTTTCTGTTGGGCAGCGCGTGTTTACTTTACTGGTGCGGGCTCACAAACGGGCACCATTGGGGAGGAGATTTTTCGGCATATATTATGCAAGCGAAAAGCATCGTCCAGGGCAATCCATCGGAGTTTCTGATGGAAAATCGCTTCACCGTCGAGGAATCGGTGAGTATGATCGGACCGGTTGCCTATCCTTGGGGATTTCCGGTTCTGTTGGCATCTTTTTATGCGTTGTTCGGGTTTAATATACTGGCTTTGAAAAGCGTCAATGTCATATTCTATCTCATGTTCCTGGCTACACTCTGGTTTGGGTTCAGCCATACCCACTCTAGAATGTTCAGGATGATTCTGCTTTGCCTGTTTGCCTTTAATCCATATTTCATGAGACGTATGGATATGATCAGCTCGGACATTCCATTCCTTTTTTTTTCGACATTATCATTATTCATAATATCAAGAGTTGAAATTCAAGAACGTGGGATAATCTCAAAAACAGGCGACCAATTGCTGCTTGGGGTGATTATAGCCTACTCGTTTTTCATTCGGACGGAAGGTGTTCTGCTCCTTGCTACACTTGGTATCACCCAGTTCATCAGGTTGGCAAAAAAGGCAGTATCCCGACAAAAGACTGACACTGAACCTGCGTCATACTCGAGGTATGTCTTTTCGCGGTCTTTCTTAAATCAGGTCCGAAATTCCTGGGAAATTATTTTACCATATATTTCTTTCGTCGCTTTTGCATTGGTTTGGCGAACATTTTTACCTGAAGGAGGATCATCTCATGTTTCAGAATTGAATGAAGTAACGGTTGGCACTATTAAACACAACCTCTTCTATTACATTAAACTCCCAGCAGATTTTTTAAAAGGTATTCCCCTTGCCACAGTGATATACGGTGCAAGCATTCCGTTGGCTGTTTATGGTATATTAAAGCGTTGGCAATCGGATTGCCACATTATAATTTACGGAGTTTTGACCATTTCATTGCTTATTTTCTGGCCGTATACCCAGGGACTGAGATATGTGTTTCCCTTGCTTCCGTTCTATGCTTCTTTTGTTCTGACAGGTTTCGAATCAGACCATGGTTTCGGTCCCGGAAAATGGAAAGTTTTTTGGAAAACGGTGCGGTTATTCCCGATCATTGTTATTCTAATCTATCTTGGTAAACATTCTATAAACCATGCATCCAACAATCTTACGGCGAATCGCCTGAAACCGATTGGTCCATATGTCTCAACTTCGCAGGAAGTCTTTTCATTCATCCGCAACAATACAGACAAAGAAAGCATTGTGGTTTTTTTCAAGCCTCGCGTGATGAGACTGTTCTCGAATCGGCAGTCAATACTTATCAATAAAGCAACTGATCTGAATCGATGTGACTATTTATGCTTGTATCTTCCTTTGTGTCAACGTCGTGACTCCAAGGAACAAATCGCATATGATGATGTTATGTCCCTTCTGCGAAATGGCAAGTTACGCCCTGCATATAAAAATAAAGACTTCCAATTATATCGAATTATCAAGCCTGTATAACAAAAGCTATAATACCGAATGGAAGATTGTGCCCCTTTTTTTTATTTCATCTGCTTGATCCATTATCGCCTTCTCTTGAATATTATTATCGACAGAGAGCTTTTAAAAGTTTGAAAGTAATGTAATGATTAATTATCGCAATAAACCAGCCATCAAATTCAGCATAATCATTCCCTGTTTCAATGAGGAGAAAACTTTAAAGAAGTGCGTGGATAGAGTGCTGGAAATTGCAGAGGACGATTTGTCCTTAGAATTAATCATTGTTGATGACTGTTCGAGTGATGATAGTAATTCAATTGCACTAGAGTTGGAAAAAAACCATTCAGGAGTTAAAGTTGTTCGTCATGAAAAGAATTCCGGAAAAGGTGCTGCACTTCGCACTGGATTTAAGCTTGCAACCGGAGATTACGTTGCGGTTCAGGACGCCGATCTCGAATATGATCCGAATGATCTGAAACGGCTAATTGTTCCGTTGGTTGAAGGCAGGGCAGATGTAGTTTTAGGGTCAAGGTTTTTAACATCAGATGCCCATCGTGTCCTCTATTTTTGGCATTCCGTTGGAAATCGTTTTCTCACGCTTTTATCAAACATGTATACCGATCTTAATCTTACGGATATGGAAACATGTTACAAGGTATTTCGTAGAGACGTTGTGCGGGATATCGACATAAAGGAAGACAGGTTTGGTGTCGAACCCGAGATCGTTGCCAAAGTTGCACGGATGCGACTCCGAATTTTCGAGATGGGGATTTCATATTACGGCAGGACATATGCCGAAGGTAAGAAAATAGGGATCAAAGATGGGTTTCGTGCGCTATATTGCATATTTCGCTATAATGCTAACAGAGCCCCTTTACCGATGCAGATTTTACTATATTTTCATATAGGTTTTATTGCCGCGCTTGTAAATATGATGTTTTTTTATACGCTCATGGCGTTAAAAATTCAGATAGTTTTGGCTACTCCTATCGCTTTTATGATCGCAGCAATTGTAAATTATATATTGTGCATAAAAATTCAATTCAGACATAAAGCCAGATGGAATTCCAAGACAGAAATACTCATGTATGTTCTTGTAGTATCTTTTGCCGGTTTAATTGATTTAAGTATCACTAAATTTTTAGTAGCGATAAATGTTCATATCGGCATTTCAAAATTAATAGCTACAATCTCATTATTCATTTTAAATTTTTTGGGGAGGCGTTATATAGTTTTTCCCGAACCCCAGACGGGTCCATGGCGGCCACAAAATCCTTTGGTATGAATTGGAGCAGAAAGCAAGCTAATGTCATCCATATTATTCCCAAGAGTTCATAAAAGCTATCTGATATTGTTGGCCGTGTGCATCCTTAGCCTTTTACTTCGGATTTGGTTTCTGGATAAGCACTGGATAAATCCTGATGAAGGCGCACACTTGATGGATGCCGCAATGGTCCTGGATGGAAAGATACCCAATCTGGTGTGAGCCCACAAGCGGACACCATTGGGGGGAGATTTTTCGGCATATATCATGCAAGCGAAAGGCATCGTTCAGGGCAATCCATCGGAGTTTTTGCTGGAAAATCGCTTCACCATCGAGGAATCAACGCATTAGATTGGACCGGTTGCCTATCCCTGGGGATTTCCGGTTCTGTTAGCACCTTTCTACGCGTTGTTCGAGTTTAATATACTGAATTTGAAAAGCGTCAATATTTCCTGAGACGTATGGATATGATCAGATCGGACATTCCATTTCTTTTTTTCAGCTTATATTTAATTTTACACAGTATCTTTTAACTTAACCGAATCTTCTATGAATACTAAAAATAGAATAATTTATTTTGCTCTTTTGGCATTAATCATAATTTTGAGTATTTTCGTACGATTTCGTGGTTTAACCGATTTAGGTCTCGCTTTTGAAGAACCGATTCATATATACGCTGCTAAAGGAATCATCGAAAATGGAGAACCACTGATGCCTTCAGGCAGAGAATATCGAAGGGCTTTGCTTTTTACCCATACAGTTGCGCTGTCATTCAAGCTATTCGGAGAAAATGTAGCCGCAGCCCGCCTGCCCAGCGTCATTTTCAATATCTTTTCTATTATCCTCATTTATTTTGCCGGTTCACACTTTTTTGATCGAAAAACCGGTTTGATTGCTGCACTTTTGATGGCGTTTATCCCCTTCGAGATTGTTTGGGCAAGAACGTGCAGAATGTACAGCATGTACCAATTTTTTTATCTCTTTTCGGTGTTTGCTTTTTATAAAGGATTTGAGGGAAAAACAGCAGAAAAGTTAACCTCCGGTTCCGAAAAAATTCCGGAAGATGCTTCCTCGGTATCCATTCTGTCAAGGCTCGATTTAGATTGGAAATGGCTTTTGTTTTCAGGTATTCTTTTCCTGGTTACGATTCATTTTCAAAGATTGGCACTCAGTTTTGGGTTAAGCATAATAATATTTGTATTTGTAATGGTATGTCTCACCATTTGGGACAAGGGGCTAAGACAGTCTTTAAAGACAAAATACTTCCTATTTTTATTAGTGGTAGCAATTGCCGGAATCCTTGCTTTGTTGGCAACAGATGTTTTTAATATGCTAAAAAAATCTATAGGATTTTCACCACAGTGGTCAAAAGGTCAGACCACTTCCATTTTTAGATATTATAATTTTCTGGTTTCACCGACCCTGTTTGCCGTTACGGTTTTTTTCTTTTTAGGAACGATTCAGCTTTTAGGACGATTCAGTAAATCCGCATTATTTTTAATTATAGTTATAATCGTACCGCTGATCTTTCACAGTTTTTTCGCTAAAGCCCAACAATATAGATATATTTACGATATATTTCCGATTATACTTCTGATTTCAGGTTATGGAATTGGAAAATTCTGTCAAAATGAGCTCAAAGGCTTTTATAACGTTTTAATTGAAAAAGGGATTGGCAATAGAATGATCAGAGGTGTTGGTCAAGTCGCTGTGATTTTGGTTTTCTGCGTGCTTTTCTATCCCATGCTCTCTATTGGAATAAATATATCTAAGATACAAGCCAAGGAATATGGCGGGGGGTATCATGTTCGCTGGGAAGAGGGTTGTCGTTATGTCCGAGAACATATGAGGCCCGAAGATATTCTCATCGCCAGCATTCCGCTTGCGGCTGAATTTTCAGGATGCGATCCTATAACTTACAATCTGGACAATGGAGAGATCGATCAGTTCGAAAAAATAAATGGGAGAAGATTCTATCTACATCCTTTTTCTGATACTGAAGCTATTGTTAATTTTGAAGAGTTTAAGACCGTTCTTTCCGAGAACCCAAGGGGATGGCTCCTGTTGGATACACAAAGATTTAATAGTCGTACGACTTTCCCATCACATGTGAGAAAATTTATTAGCACCAATCTTACGCAAGAATTCACTGCATCAGACGAAACATTATACGTCTTCAGCTGGGATGAAGCCACCATTTTAAAATTGCGCAAAGCAAAGCTGATGTAATCCAAAGAACTTAAACTACTGTCATAATGCCCCAATAAATCAAGCATGTCTTTAAATGCCGTAAAGGAAAGACCCAGGTATTTATGGAAGATAAGGTCAATCAAATATCTATAGTTAAAAAAGATCTGACTGGAAAAATGGTAAGAGGAAGTGTCTGGATCCTTGGTGTCAAGATAGGAGGTAGCTGTATTTCCTTAGTATCAACCTTGATTCTGGCCAGACTGCTTTCTCCGTCAGATTTTGGCATTTTGGGAATCGCCCTGTTGGTAATAGCTCTGCTCGAGACATTTTCGGAAACCGGCTTTGATTTGGCGTTGGTTCAAAAAAAAGGAGATATTTCCAACTATCTTGACGTAGCCTGGGTTGTTTCCATAGCAAGGGGGGTGCTTATCGGCCTTTTGGTCTTCCTGTCCGCACCATTTGTGGCCAAGTTTTTCAACAGCCCTGAATCTGCCGATGTCCTTAGAATACTTTCTTTATCACCTTTTCTAAGAGGTCTTGACAACATTGGTATTGTATTCTTTAGAAAGGATATGCAGTTTAACAAAATATTTATTCTTAACCTGTCTGACATATTCGCCAGGGCTGTTATATCGGTTATTTTAGCCGTGATTTTAAAAAATGTCTTTGCCCTTGCTTATGGAATATTAGCGAGCCGCATTGTAAATCTGGTTTTATCATATGTATTGCACCCGTATCGACCTCGTTTAAATTTTAATATGAAAAAAGCCCGTGAATTGTTTGATTTTGGCAAATGGCTGCTGGGTTCAAGCATAATAAAATACGTTATCAACCAGGGGGATAAAGCAGTTGTCGGAAAACTCATCGATGCCACCTCACTGGGATTTTATGGGCTTGCCTATAGAATGTCCATGCTCCCTGTAACGCAAGTAACCAATGTTGTATCTCAAGTTATGTTCCCAACGTTTTCAATACTTCAGGCTGATCCCGATCAATTGCGAAAACGCTTTCTTGAAACTATCCAGGTTCTATCTTTTTTTTCTGTTCCCCTGGCCGGTTTAATTTTCATTTTCTCCTATGATTTTGTGAGACTGTTTTTGGGAACCAAATGGCTGCCTGCTGTTCCAATAATTCATATCTTTTCTATATTAGGGTTTATTACATCCATAAGTGCATCGACGGGTCCTTTTTTTAATGGTATCGGAAAGCCTAAAATAATAACCAATATTTTACTGGCTCGTTTTTTAATTTTAGCACTACTGATTTATCCCCTAACCAGGATTTGGGGTGTAGAAGGTGCCGCTTTAACCGTGTTGATTAGTGCGATAGTGCTTGACCCTTTCGCGATATATTTGGTGAGCAAATTGAGTCAAAACAGGTTGGCAGTAGTTTGCAGAAGTATTCTAATTCCTTTATTCAATACGCTAATCATGGTTTTATTCGTTCATATTTTAAAACCTTTTTTAATAGATGTATACGGGATACCGGCCTTTTTTTCTCTTGTTCTTATGAGCATTGCACTATACTTGAGCATGGCGTATCTTCTCGATAAAATATTAGATGATGGAGCTCTGGTTAGGTTCAGAAAAATTATACGCCACCTTGCCATCAGACAGTCAACGTAAATTCATTTCAAATATATTGTTTCTTAGAGGGTATTTTTTTAGGGTTTTAAAAAAATACAGTTCGGCATATTCAATGAAAAAGCATCTTGTCTCAATCGTCGTCTGCTGTTACAACCGCGAACATTATTTGCGGCAAGCAATGGAGTCGATTTTCGCGCAGCAATATGATCCTGTTGAAATTGTTGTTCTTGACGATGGTTCCACTGACGGCACTTATGACTTGATGAAAAGCTATGGCGATAAAGTGCGTTATTTCAGGCAGGAGAACCAGGGTGTAGTATCCGCTCGCAATAATGGATGCATGCAAGCAAGGGGAGAGTATATTGCATTTATGGATGACGATGACCTGATGCCGCCTGACCGCATTGTTGTTCTGCATGGAGCGCTCCAGCAGTATCCGGATGCCGTTATGGCAGTCGGAGATTGGGCTGTTATCGATACCGATGGGAATTACACAGGTGGGAGGTGGTTGCCAAAGAGTAGCCATATGAACGAGGACCCGATATTGATTCGTGATGGATACGAAGCCATACTCTGGCCAAAAGTACCTGCAGCACCTCATACCACTCTTTTTCCAAGAGATATTGGAGAAAAAATAGGCTGGTTTGATAAAAAGTATCATTTCGCATCCGAGGACAAAGACTTCTTTGCAAGAATGGGGCGCTTAGGACCTATTGTTTATGTGCCGAAAGTCGTCTCCTATTATCGTGTTGGACATGAATCGCTTACGAGCAGCAGGATGAT
>ENA-OSEO01003558-OSEO01003558.1-sediment-metagenome-genome-assembly--contig:-NODE-3558-length-18169-cov-6.003206_pt1 | contig 18169 bp, 18 predicted proteins | sample MGYA00237883_ERZ534232 | MGnify/ENA metagenome assembly ERZ534232
AAATGGTTCTGGCTGACCAAGACGGCTGGGACAGATACGAGGCGGCCAAATGGCTCACCATGCGCCGATGGCTTGAAACCAATCCCGACGACGAGTTAGCGAAAGATGTTCGAGCCGAACTGACCTCGGAACCCGAGCGCTACGCCGCTTACACGCGTGAATACCTGGGCTGGGGCGTGTTCGCGCTCATGCCGCGGTGATTCGTTGGCGCATCCGGCGGATCGTCAACGGGGGAGTTCCAGGGTCAGTCCTTGCGACAAGCTTCACGGGGTCATAGGCATCTGACAGGCGGTGCTTGCTCTGCCTTCAAGTGGGAAAGACCATCGGCAAGGGCGCCATGGGGCTTCCCAACGCGGAATAATGCGTTGGGGACCCCTTGCCGATGCCAGCCAGAGCAGAGGGGCCCTTGAGAGCCGCCCTTCCAGGATTGCGCGGTAGCGAACGTAAACTATTGCAGCAGAAGCTCTTACGGCAATCATGGGCGCCATGCCAAGAATCTCCGGAGCACGCCGCTTTGGGCGTGCCCAGGTCACGGAAGTACGCGTGGAAGTATCAAGAGCCGGAGGAACCAAAAAATTTCACATTCTCGCCATTTTCGCATCTACATCGCCCCTCTGAGATTCGCCTGTACCGGTAGAAGATCCCTGACAGGGGTGGCCTGTGGGTGTAGCGAAGACGCGGAAAGCGGGAGGGCTGCGTCTTCGCCTTTGCTATGCGGTATTCATTCCCCGCCCCGTTCGAGTTTGCGGGACGCCCGAGCAAGGGAGGGCTTGGGCCCGTTCCGCAACACTCGACCGGGGCTCCACTTATGACCTTTCTGCTTTCTGTGGATTCGCATTGTTCACGTCGGCACGACCGGCTCCGGGCGCCGAAGACTTGCCGCTGCCGAGGTTCCCGACGCAGAGCGGCGATTTGCCCTTGACTGGGGGCTGGGGCCTTCCTTAAGATGAGCCACTTTGCAGCGGGCGGCAAGCCGGCCCGCCTGGAACAGGACCGGATCATGATCGTCGACTGTCATACACACGTTCGTTCGTTGGATGGCGCGGATACGTCGGAACACCTGGCTGCGGTGGAGACGGTGGACGCCTGTGTGGTTTTGGCGGCCCATGACGGCCCACGGGACGAGGCCAACCGAAGACTGGCCGAATATGTCGGTCAGCATAAGGACAAAATGGTCGGCTTTGCCGTCGTAGACCCCACCCAGGATCGGCTCAACGACCGGGGACTGACCTCTCTGACGGAGAGGCTGGGCCTCAGCGGGCTGGTGCTCTACTGCTCGACGGTGGGCTTCCATCCGGTGCATAGCCAAGCCATGCGGCTCTATGAGGCCGCCCAGGAGGTCAGACTGCCCGTATTCTTTCACAACGGCAGTCACGCGCTGAACGCCAAGGCGATCCTGGAGTATGCCCAACCCTACCTGTTGGACGAGGTGGCCCGGGCCTTTCCCGAACTGAAGATCATCATCGGGAACATGGGGGTGCCCTTCGTCGAGCAGACGTTGTCGATGGTGGCCAAGCATGAATGTGTCTTCGCCGATTTGACGATCCGGCCGGGCAAGATCTGGCAAACCTACAATATCGTCGTTGCGGCCCACGAGCGCAACGTGATGGATAAGCTCCTGTTCGGGAGCGGCTTCCCCGCGAGCAACTCGGGGGAATGCATCGAGGCCCTGTTGGGATTCAACATGCTTCTGGCCGATACGAAGCTGCCGACCGTCCCTCGGGGCAGCATCCGTAGCGTGATCGAGCGGGATTCACTTGAACTCCTGGGCATCCGGCTGGCTTCCGCCGGGTAGTAGGCGGGACACGCAGCGGCACAGGTCGGGCCAGGTGGTAGACGACACCTATGGCAGAACTACGCAAAGAACCACGGGAGGCCTGGGGCAGCAGGCTGGGAGTCATCCTGGCCGTGGCCGGTAGTGCCGTCGGTTTGGGAAACTTCCTGCGCTTCCCGGTCCAGGCCGCCAAGAACGGCGGCGGCGCGTTCATGATCCCCTACTTCATCTCCTTTCTGCTGCTCGGATTGCCGCTGATGTGGATCGAATGGACCATCGGGCGGTTCGGCGGCGGATTCGAGCGGAGCACCGCCCCGGGCATCTTTGAGACCGTTTGGCAGAAGAACCGCTTCATCAAGTACTTCGGGGTCATTGGGATCTTCGGGCCGACGATCATCTTCATCTATTACACTTACATCGAGTCCTGGCTGCTGGGGTACAGTGTTTTCGCCTTGACGGGCCGGTACGCCTCCTGCTCCGATCAGGCGAGTATGTCGGCCTTTTTGCAGGGCTACCAGGGTCTGGCGCAGAACGAGCACTTCTCCGGTATCGGCACAGCGTATCTGTTCTTCCTGATTACGTTCGTGGTCAACATGCTCGTCGTGCTGGTCGGGCTGCGGGCGGGCATCGAACGGGTGTGCAAACTGGGCATGCTGGTCCTGTTCCTCTTCGCGGCCATGATCATGATCCGTGTGCTGACGCTCGGCACGCCGGACCCCGCCCAGCCGGAATGGAATGTCAACAACGGTTTCGGGTTCCTCTGGAATCCGCAGTGGGCCAAGCTGAAGGAGGCCAGGGTATGGCTGGCCGCCGCCGGCCAGATCTTCTTTACATTGAGCGCCGGTTTCGGGGTGATTCTGACTTATGCCAGCTATCTGCGGAAGCAGGACGACGTGGCCCTGTCGGGGTTGACGGCCTCCACGGCCAACGAGTTCGCCGAGGTGATTCTGGGCGGCAGCATCGTCATCCCTGCGGCGTTTGCGTTCTTCGGACCGCAGGCCACCCGCGAGATTGCGGAAGGAGGGGCCTTCAACCTGGGCTTTGTCACGATGCCGCTGGTGCTGCAGAAGGTGGCCTTCGGACAGATCTTCGCCTTCGCTTGGTTCTTCCTGTTGTTCATCGCCGGGGTCACCAGCTCCATCTCCCTGGCTTTGCCGGCGGTGGTGTTCCTGCAGGACGAGTTCAACCTGGATCGCAAGACCGCCGGCATCCTGTTTGCCCTCGTGACTTTCAACCTGTGCCAAGTGGTCATTTTCTTCAACGGTCAGGGGGCCCTGGACGAGATGGACTTCTGGGGCGGCACGTTCTGCGTCGTGGTGTTCGCGACGATCGAGGTGATTCTGTTCGCCTGGGTGTTCGGGATGGACAAAGCCTGGAACGAGCTGCACAGCGGCTCGGATATCCGTATCCCCCAGGTCTATCGGGTCATCATCAAGTACATCACGCCGCTGTTTCTGGTCCTGATTCTGGGGTTCTGGTTTGTCCAGGAAGGCTGGCCCACACTGCTGCTCGAGAAGACCCCCACGGAAGACGCCCCTTTGGCAGCGAACAAGGTGCCCTACGTGATCGGGACGCGCGTGCTGTTGATCGATCTGTTTGCGGCGCTGGCGTTTCTCGTTTGGCTGGCGTGGAGGAAGCGGGAGGGTAGGGGGGACACACCATGACTCTCACGGGCTGGCTCTTTCTGGTGGTCAGTTGGAGCGCCATTCTGGGCTTGGCGGTGTTCTGCCTGCGCCGGACCTTCCGCAGGAACACCTGACGCCTGCGCCGGGACAGGGCCGGTCCGAACAGGACCAAGCGGCTCGGCGAACTGGCGTGGCCCGTGTCTACTTGGGCTTGAAGCCCCGGACCCGGTCGCTGGTGTATTTGCCGCAGGCCTTTTCGAGATCGACCTCCGTGATATTGGCCAGCGTACACAGCCACGCAAACACGTCGGCGAACTCCTCCTCCATGTTGGCCCGGTCCTTGCCGTCGGCCAGCGCGGTGGCGAGTTCGCCCACCTCTTCGACAAACCACATGAAGGTGCGCGGCACGCCACGTTCCTGGTCTCGTTCCTTGTATCGGCGGGCGATCAATTCCTGAAAGTCACGGATTTCCATGGCGTGCGCGCACCTTCCACTTGCTGTGCATCCATCCTACCGGGCGGGCCCTGCCGGCGCGGGACCCGCGGGGCCCAGGGAGTCCTACCTGCCGCCGAGCAGGCTGGCGAGCTTGGTCTTCTGGAAGACGTTCCTGGCCTGGGAGATGGCCTTGTTGTAGGTTTGCTCGGCTTTGACGCTGTACGGGTCGTTGCCGGCCTGGTCGGTCAGATTCAGTTCGCCGGTGAGCGGGCCGTCCACCGCCTCGATGACCTCGAGCATGGTGATCTTGTTCGGCGTCTTCGCCAGGGAGAAGCCGCCGCGCGGGCCACGCTTGCTCCGCAGGACGTTGGCACGGACCAGTTGCTGGAGGATCTTCAACAGGTACTCGAGCGGGATGTCGTACTGCTTCGAGATATCTTGCGAAAGGACGACGCCGTCGCCCTGATTCTTGGCGATGTACCCGACGGCCAATAGCGCGTATCCGGTGGATCTGCTGACTCTCATTGTGTTCTCCTTACCTTGCTTCTCGGTTTGCGGGGCCAACGCGTCCGGCACGCCGCAATTCGGTATTATTATCCATTGTTGACTTCAAATGGCAAGAGTTTTATGCGGAAAAATCCGCAATTTCATCCACGATACGGCAGAAATCCCCGGCACGTCCCGCGCCTTTCACCGAGACATCGGATCGTCGCGCAAAAAACTTGACAGGGTCCGCGGGGCTTCTTAGGATGGCGCGATTCCTGTTGGAGTCTAATGGGGAGACCATTATGGCTGCCATTCAGCCGCGTATAAGTGTGGAGTACAAGGACGAGGCCACAGTGGTGGCCTTCACGGACGAGAAGATTCTCGAAGAAATGGACGTCCGCGCGCTGCGCGAAGCGGTGGAGTCCGTCGTCGAGCAGGCGCCCGGCATCCATCTGGTGCTGGATTTCCGCCACGTGCGGTTCCTCTCCTCGGCGGTGCTGGGCCTGTTGATCCGAATCAGCAAGAGGGTGTATGAACAAGAAGGCGAACTGCGGCTCTGCAATATCCATCCGGGCATTCACGAGGTGTTCAAGATCACCCGGCTGACGAACGTATTCGAAATCCACGAGGATGTCGAGAGCGCAACGCGCAGCTTCTCCGAGCACTGATGAGCATGAGAAGGTAGATCGCTATGGCGGCTGAATCGCCGGTCCGATGTTCGCTTGTGGTCGAGAGTGAACCATCCGCTTTGGGGCGGCCCTGCCGCCAGATCCTGTCGGCACTGGAGGCAAAAGGGTTCGGCCAGGACGACTTGTTCGCGGTGCATCTGGCCCTGGAGGAGGCCTTCCTCAATGCGGTCAAGCACGGCAACAAAATGGATCCTGCCAAGCGGGTGCGGATCGACTACGTGGTGGATCAGGAGAAGGTGGAGATCTGCATGACCGACGAAGGGCAGGGCTTCGACCCCGGCAGCATCCCCGATCCCCGCGTCGGGGAGAACCTGTATCGCCCGGAGGGCCGGGGCCTTCTGCTGATTGGTTCCTACATGCATACCGTCGAATACAACCGCCAGGGCAACAGCGTGCGGATGGTCCGCTACAAGGACCGGCCGATCCCCGATCGCAGCAATGTCCCCGCGGGGTGACGGTTCTGACGCGGCATCCATCCTCCGGTTCTCCTGCGATAGTCTTCTTGGAAGTCAGCCCCTTCTGTGGAACGCATGCTCTCGATCGGCGACGCCGACGGCTGTCGCGTCCCATAAATCCGGAGGGTCACTCTCCTTACGGTCTGTCGTGAGTCCAAAACCGCCGATTGGCCGCGCGCAGTCCCTCGCTCGCAAAGACCCGGTCGCTTCCGGCCGACATCCCTCTCATGGGTATGTTTCATTCGTATTGTGAAGGAGCCGGTCCCATGCACACTTGTGACACGAAAGCCTCGGATACGCCCGTGCTCAGCGAACAAATCGCGCGCGAGATCTTCGATGTGCTTCCCGAACGAGGTCCCATACTGGTCGTCATGGACCGCGACGGCAAGTGCTGGTCCAGCCACCCCGAGGAGTTCGCCAAGCTGAATATCCCTGATACGCTGCTCCGGGACCTGCGGGCCAAGGTCGATGATGGGGCCGAACCGGTACTGACCCAGGTCGGAGAGACCAGTGTGACCATCACGCAACTGGCCACGGATCGGACCGACTGCGGATATGTGATCGTGGCCCTGCCGCGCTACAGCCCGGAATCGACGCTCACGAACATCGATCTGGTGGAGACGCTGCTCAATCAGATCACCCTGATCGCGCGACTTGTGGAGAAGACGAGCACGTTGACCCGAGCCCATGCAAACCACTACAACGGCTTGGCCTGCTCGCTGAATTGACCGGGCGTTTTGGGGTTGGCGTGCAGACGGGTCCCTGCTATAATGCGTCCGGCGCATTTCGCACGCGTGGGCGGGGCGCACGACCGAAACCGAGGTGCAGGATCAGGGCGTTTGCGTGAAATTCCAGGTTTTCAGTGACGGCAAGGTGGTGAAGGAGTTCACCCCGTCCGGCGCACATCTTTTCGGTACGGATGGGATCAGCATTCGCCGGGCGAAGATCGTGTTCTCCGACGGGTACGTCGATTGCATCCGGCCGAATCTGGAAACCGCGGGACTGGCCCTGTTGTGGCCGATCCAGGGTTTCGGCAAAATCCTGCTGCCGACGACCTGCCTGCCGGAACGAGAGCGACCGTACATCCTGAACGTCGAGCTCGCCCGCGCCAAGCTCATGCAGATCACCAACCGGCGAGAGGACTGGTCGTTCTTCGACAATCTGGAAGGGCTGGAGGAGATCGCCAAGCAGTCCCAGGAGCTGTTCATCAAGGCGATCCAGAGCATCAAAGATGCTTCCACGGCCTCGCGGCTGGCCGACGCCGCGCTGCGAAAGGCCACGATCTACTCCGAGAAGCTGGCGGTCCGACAGGGGAAGTCGCTTTTCGACAAGCGACGGAAGAACCCGGGGTTCGGTCGGGGCTGCCTGGGCTGCCGTGTGGACCCGAATCTCGTTCAGAAATCGGCCTACACCGAGCGGTTGCTGGAGTCGTTTGCCTCGGTCACGCTGCCGATCAACTGGGCCCGCATCGAGTCCCGACAGGGGCATTTCGATTTCTCGCTGATCGACAGTTGTATGGCGAGCCTGGGCCGCAAGAAATTGGTGGTCTCGGCGGGGCCCCTGCTCCATTTCACGGAAGACTATCTGCCGGACTGGCTGCTCCGGTCCGGGGCCGGGTTTGAGAGGATGCGGGAGTTCGCGTATCAGTTCGTCTCGAAGGTGGTCGCTCGCTACGCGGGGGTCGTTCATCGCTGGTACGTCATCAGCGGTTTGAACGCCTTCAATCAGTTCGGTTTCAACTTCGAGCAGATCCTGGAGATGACCCGAGCAGCCAACATGGCGGTGCGGGCCGCCGGCAGCCGGGCGGTGCGTATCGTGGAGGTCGCCAGCCCCTGGGGCGAGTACTATGCGACCACGCCCAACAGCATTCCTCCCTTCGTCTATATGGACATGGTGGTCCAGAGCGGTACGAGTTTCGACGCGTTCGCCCTGCAGATGCGTTTCGGCAAGGACGAGACCGGGATGCATCTGCGGGACATGATGCAGATCTCGTCGATTCTGGATTGCTTCGCGCCGATCGCCAAGCCGCTCTACGTGACCGACGTCGAGATTCCCAGCGCCAACGGCAAGGGCAAGTTCTCCATCGACACCGCGGGCGTGTGGCATCGCCGGTGGGATCAGGCCCACCAGAGCCAATGGCTGGAGCGGTTCTATAAGATCGCCTTGAGCAAGCCGTTCGTCGAGGCGGTGAACTACGGCAGCTTGGCCGACGGCGACGGCGGGGCGATCGCCCACAGCGGCCTACTTAGCCAGGAGTTGACTCCCAAGGAGTCCCTGGAGACGCTCAAGAAACTGCATCTGTCGGTGTCCAAGCGGCAGTAAGTGTTTCCGTATCCGGCGTGTCGTATGACCAAGCGCGCGACAAGCCCGCTCCTGGCGGGGAACCGCTCGAAGCTCGATGCGGTTCAATCCCTCGGCTTCATCGTTGCGACGTGTGTCTGCTTGGCGCTATCGGTGGGCTTTCTCGTCGGGGCAAGGCACCGGCAGACCAAAGCTCCATCCGTACGCCCGGACGAGAAGATCAATCCCAACGAGGCGCCGGCGGCCAGTCTGGCCCGACTACCGGGCGTCGGGCCGACTCGGGCCCGTGCGATCGTCGCTTACCGCGAGCGGGTTCGGGAGCAGGAGGGAGTCCGGTCTGTTTTCCACCAGGCCGACGATCTGCGGCAGGTCCGGGGAATCGGCCCGGCAACGGTGGATGGAATTCGCGCCTGGCTGCGCTTCGATTCGCCGCTCGAGGAGGCCGACCGCTCGGCTCCCAGATAAAGGCCGGCCTACTCGACGATGAATTCCTTCTTGCGGGTGTTCATCTGGGCTTTGAGCCGGGCCACGATGGAGGAATGCATCTGGGAGACGCGGGATTCGGACAGATCCAGCGTCGCCCCGATCTCCTTCATTGTCATCTCCTCATAATAATATAGGACGATGATGAGCCGCTCGGCGCGGGTGAGTCCCTTGGTCAGCAGGCTCTTGAGGTCTCGCTTTTGCGCTTCGAGCAGGGGGTCCTCGCTGCGGTGGTCCTTGATGACGTCGATTTCGAAGACGTCCTTTTCGCCTTCGGCGTCGCCGCACTTGGTGTTGAGCGACACGAGACTGGCGGCGTTGGCGTCGCGCTGCAGACGGGCGAATTCCTCCCAGTCCATATTGAGTTCGTCGGCCAATTCCTGCTCATCGGGCTTACGGCCCAGATGCATTTCGAGGGCGTGCGTGGCTTTGGCCAACTGGTGGGCCCGGGCCCGAACCAAGCGGGGCACCCAGTCCATGCTGCGCAGTTCGTCCAGGATCGAGCCCTTGATCCGGGGCGCGCAATACGTTTCGAACTTGACTCCCCGGGCGGGATCGTAGGCGTCAATCGCATCCATCAGGCCGAAGGTGCCGGCGCTGATGAGGTCATCGAGTTCCACCTTGTCGGGCAGCTTGGCGTGGAGCCGCTCGGCCGCGTACCGGACGATATCGCGGTAGTGCTCCATCAGACGGTTGCGGTGCTCGCTGCTGCGGGTCTCATGAAACGACTGCCAGGTTTGTTCGATGCTCAGCTTGTTGTCCGTCTTAGCTGTGTGTGTCTTCACAGGTCGACTCCGTTGCGCTTGACACTTCTCTCTCTCATTATCGGCCCGATCCCGGATGACTTTAATTGAGCCATCGCACGACTCTCCGGAAGAAGCCGCCGTCGCGGTCCTCGCGGGATTGTGGCCCGCTCAGACGAGCTGCCAGCGTGGCGAAGGACGAGCTGATCTGCGCCTTGGGATAGGCCAGCACCACCGGTTTGCGCGCCCGCACCGCGGTGCACAGCCGCTCGTCTTTGAGCAGGGTTCCCGCGTAGTACAGCGTGGTTTGCAGGAACCGGTTTGTCACATCCGCCATGCGGTGGTACACTTGTTTGCCCTCGGCAGGGGTGCGCGCCATGTTGACGACAAGACTGATGGGTCGGCCATAACGTTTTCGGACCAGGACCTTGATGACGCCGTAGGCATCGGCCATGGCTGCTGCTTCCGGCGTTGTGACCACCAGGACGTGGTCGGCCGCAAGGCAGAAGCCGATGACGGAGCTGGAAATCCCCGCCGCCGTGTCGATCAGAATGGTATCGGCCTGCTGCTGAAGGCGGGCCAGGTGTTCCAGCAAGCGATGCTGCTCGATTTCGCTGATGTCGGCCAAGCGATCCAGACCCGAGGCCCCGCAGATGATCTGGAGACCCTTAGGACCGGACTGGATGATCTCCTCCATCCGTTTCTGTCCGCTAATCACGTGGGAGATGTTGTACTTCCCGCGGATATCGAGCACCAAGTCCAGGTTGCCCAGGGACAGATCGGCATCAAGCAGGAGCACCCGCTGATTGCGATCGGCCAGGCAGACCGCCACGTTGGCGGCGATGTTGGTCTTGCCGACCCCGCCTTTGCCGCTGGTGATCGCCAGCACGGTGGCCGAGGACCGGCACCCGACCGATAGCTCTTGCAGGTTTAGGGCCTGATTCTCCATATTCCATCACCAACCATCCCTGGCGTCACTCGGCGGTGTCGCAGTGTGTGGACGAACTCTCCCAGGAAGCGTCGCTCGCCAGCGTCATGTTGATGCTTCCTTCCATGGCGGTAGGGCACACGCCGCACTTGTGCCGCAGCAATTCCGCCGCCACTTTACGATTCAGCGCGTTTTCCAGGAGCTTGTTGACCTGCAGTTCCATGTATTCGTCACGGCTCCGTTGCAGCAGGTCCTGGGCGTACGCATCGACCACGGGTCGTATCCGCATGGAGCTGTTGACGCCGAAGGTGATGTGGGCCGTGTCACGAAACAGCAGACGGCGGTTGCGCATGTGCTCGGCCACGGCGTCATTGAGCACCTCGGCGAATTCTCGGACCGGCATGTCCTGCGGGATGAACCCGGGATTGTCGACCTGATGGATGTTGTGGTGAAGGATGCGACGGCGTAACTCCGTGAATCGAACGATCTCCGCGAGGACTTCCGCAACATTGTCCGGAATGAATGACAGCAGGTCCATGGGGATTCCCTCAATCGTGCTGAGCGAAGCGATGGTTAGAACACGCAGGGCCGACAGGCCGTGACATCGAGCTGCCATAGATGCCCGTCGCGACGATCGGTTGATGCCGACGGACGGAACTGCAACAGCACGCTGAGGTTGCCCGAGGTGGAACTCGGCCCGGGGCGGGGGCGACAGGATTCCCTGCTACGAAGTGAAGCCGTGTGCATCATCCTTGATCCTTTCGGTCTTCCTTGAATCGCCACCAGGGCGAGTGGGCTGATTCGCTGCGCCGGCCCCGTCACGGACGGGCCGGTCACGAGTCGATCATGTTACTTCATCTATCTATCTGCACCTCTCCCGGACGGAGGTCTTTCAAGCATTCCCGTCACAGGTATGCCGAGTCTCGCAGGACGGAGAGTCGCCGCCCGGACCACGTGCCGCGTCTTCCTCTTCCCTGAGGATGCGCCGGATCTCTGTCAGGCTCTTAGTCCTTCTCAATTCCACGATCCGCGACAACTGGGGGAACACGGATTCGTCGTAGAGGCGGTGTCCGCCCTCGGTCCATTCCACCTCGCGGATCAGGCCCATGATCGTGTAGTTGTGAATCGTCTGACGCGAGAAGGGGCTGTGGCGCACAACCTCGCCGATGCGATATCGTTTCGCGGGTACCCGCAAAACCGGATTGTGTTCCTGCCAGGTCATACCATTACTGTTCGGGAGAGCCGGCCGCTCTTACGGATGGAAAGCCCCTCAGACCGGCGGAGGCGACCGCAGGAGCCGCCGAAGGCATTGAAATGCCATGAGCCCATGTGCTCTCCCACTCCTAATGTCCAGCGAATGTCCGTTGTGCTGAGCCATATCCACGGTCAGGGCCGCCGCATCAGTGAGAACTCATCCCAACGACCATCTTCACAATCCAGGGACAAAAACCACGATGCACGGCGCGATCGGCCAGACACATTATGCATTTTGCAAAATGTAAAAGGCCATGTTGTCACTGTCAACTGTTTTTGAGGATCATTTCGTGAAAAATTGTGGCGTTGCTTCCACCGGGACATGGCGGCCATCGATCCTGGGCCAGGCATCATGTCACTCCAACGGCCGGTAAGTCCTCAGGACTGCTACAGTTGCGGACGGTCTGGCCGGCCGCGACCCCCCGTCGCTCCCGCGGGCGCAGGATGTTGCGTTTTCTGCAAATCGCTGGCCTCGAATGGCCGATAGAGGTCTCATCGGAATGCAATACCGAACTGGCAGTTTACCGGACCAATGCTTTTATAGCCCATGAGCCGCAACAAGAGAACTGACCGCAGCACGCCGGACGGCCCGCCGAAGGGTTCTCTGCTCGAGCAGGTGACGCCACTGGCCAGGCAGATCAACTGCCTGGACATCGACCGCATCGCGGAGGTCTGCGTCGATCGAATCCCCGCCGTGGTCGGATCCCGGTTTGCCTCGTTATATACGTTGGATGAGACCAATGGCATCCTGCACCTGCTCCGGCACAACCACCCGTTTCCCATCAACAAGATCGTCTCGCTGAATCAGAACTCGCCGTCGCCGATGGTGTTGGCGGTCAAGAGCAAGACTCTGATCCTGACGGGTGATATCGACACGCACACCCGGCCGGTCATCAAGCGTTCGCAACGGACGTACGCCGAAAACTACCGCACGGGCAACTGCGCGATTGTCCCGCTGATTTGCCACGACCGCGTCGTGGGGGTGTTGAACCTCGCCGACAAGACCGGGGTGAACGACTTCAACGGCGAGGATATCGCGTTGATCGAGCTGTTCGGTCAACTGGTGGGTGCCTCGATTGGCAACGTCCGCCTGTTTGAGAGGATGCAGCGGCAGGCGACCACGGATGGTCTGACCGGCCTGATGAACCACAAGACGTTCTACGAAGCCCTGGAGAGGGAACTGTGGCGTTCGCGCCGCCATGGGGGGATGATCTCCCTGATCATGGCGGATATCGACAACCTCAAGCAGATCAACGACACCCATGGCCACCGCGCCGGAGACAAGGCCATCCTCGAGATCAGCCGTCGGATCAAGGACTCGATCCGCCAGATCGATGTGGCGGCCCGCTACGGGGGCGACGAGTTCGCCATCATCCTCCCTAACACAGGTCTCGACGAGGCGCTGATCGTGTGCGAGCGCATCGTGGACACGGTGTCCAGTGCGCCGGTCCTCTGGCAGCGGGAGCAGATTGTGCTGTCGATCAGCCTCGGGGTCGGCCAGTACGGGCCGGAAGTGAATCCCGAGGATATTACCAGCCGGTCCGACCAGGCGCTGTACCTGGCCAAGCACTCCGGCAAGAACACCGTCCGGATCTTCGACACCGTGCCGCGATAGCGATCCTTGACAATCTCGCGGCGTCTTGTTAGAACCAATCGACATGGGCACGTTGTGCCCGGTGTTCGTAAAACCTGTCGGCAATTGTAGATAGGAAGTCTGCCATGATTGCTGCGCTCGGTGCCAAGGCTGTCGAGGATATCGTCAATGCCGGCCGTTTCGGCCGCTTCGCGTGGCGGTCGTCCATGACCTCCGTACGCAGTTGCGCCCGCAAGTCCACCTATCCCTTGATTTGGAGCCAGATGTTCATCATCGGGGTGCGCAGCGTCCCGGTGATTATGATCACCGGGGCCTTCGTCGGAATGACCCTGGCGGTCCAGGCCTATGACCAGCTCGCCGGCATGGGATTGGAGGAGCATCTGGGCGTGTTGATCAACATCTCCGTAGTGAAGGAACTGGGGCCCGTCCTGGCGGCGGTCATGCTCGCCGGACGAATCGGGGGCGCCCTCACGGCGGAACTGGGAACCATGAACGTAACCGAGCAGATTGATGCCGTGCGCAGCATGGGCACCGATCCGGTCCGCTACCTTGTTGCTCCTCGACTCCTGGCGTGCCTGTTGCTGACGCCCGTGCTGACGATCTTCGCGGACCTGATGGGCGTTGTGGGCGGGGCGTTGGTGAGCTTCCTGCAGTTCGGGATCAACAGCCGCGCCTACTGGACGTTCAGTGCCTCCGCGGTGGCCTTGTGGGATGTCTCCATTGGGGTGGTGAAGGCGTTTTTCTTCGGGGGCGCCATCGCGATCATCAGTTGCCACAAGGGTTTCACGTGCCGCGAAGGGGCCCACGGCGTCGGGCAGGCGTGCACCGACGCGTTCGTCGCCAGCTTCATCTCAATCCTGGCGCTGGATTTCGCGCTGGCGGTGGTTTTCAAGAGCATCTATGAGATCTTCTGGCCGGTCAAGAGCATTGTGGCCTGAGGCACGGAACCGCCCAGGACCTGGGAGAGTCTGCATTGAAACCAACGACGGATGGCAATGGACCGGAACGCGAGGATAAACGCGAGCAGGCGTTGATCGAGGTTCGTCATCTGACCAAGCGATTTGGCGCCAAGCTCGTGCTCGACAACATCAACCTGTCCATTGAAAAAGGCAAGACGACGGTGATCATCGGTCCGAGCGGTTGCGGCAAGACCGTCCTGATCAAGCACTTCATCGTCTTGCAGAGGCCGTCGGAAGGGGAGGTCTACTTCAAGGGCCGACGGGTGGACAACCTCAGCGAGCGGGAGTTGGAGAGGGTCCGCACCCGGTTCGGCTACCTCTTCCAGGAAGGGGCGCTCTTCGACAGCATGTCGATCGCGGAGAATATCATGTTCCCGATTCGCCAACATGCGAAGATTCGGGACTGGCGCCAGATCGACGAGATCGTGAAGATGAAGCTGGCCATGGTCGGACTCGACGGCTTCCAGAACTACTTCCCCGCACGGCTCTCTGGTGGCCAGCGGAAGCGGGCGGCCCTGGCCCGGGCGATCGCCCTGAATCCCGAGGTCATCCTCTACGACGAGCCCACAACGGGCCTGGACCCGATCCGCTCCGACATCATCAACGAGCTGATCCTCAAGCTCTCGCACGAGCTGGGCGTCACGAGCGTGGTGGTTACCCATGACATGAAGAGCGCGTACAAGGTGGCCAACCGCATCATCATGCTGCACAACGGCCGGATCGTTGCCGACGGGGATGCCGATCATATCCGCAACCATCCGCACCCGGTCGTGCAGCAGTTTATCAATGGCGAGGTCGGGGACGATGACCTGGCCGTGCTGCGAATGAGCGGATCTGTCGCCTCCTCGCAGTTCCTTCCGAAGGATTTCGAGTAGTGACCGATCGAGACCCAGCCCAGATTGCCGCCGACCTGGCGAAGCTCGTCCGTGGGGAGGTCTTCGCCGACATCATTCACCGCGTCGCCTTCAGCACGGACGCGAGTAGCTACCGGATCGTACCCCAGTGCGTCGTGGCGCCGCGGGATGTTCAGGATATCGCGGCCCTCGTGCACTACACCGCAGAGCATCGGCTGCCGGTCGCTCCGCGGGGGGCAGGCAGCGGAGTCGCCGGGGAGTCGCTGTGCAGCGGGATCGTCCTGGACATGACCCGCTCCATGAAGCGGATCGTCCAGATCGACGAGGAGACCGTGACGTGCGAGCCGGGCGTGGTGCTCGACGATTTGAACAGGCGGCTTGCGCAGTCTGGCCGCAAAATCGGGCCCGATCCGTCGAGCGCGAATCGCGCGACGGTGGGCGGCGTCGTGGCCAACAACGCCACCGGGGCTCACTCGCTCCAGTACGGCCACACGGCCGCCTACGTCGAACGGATTGAGGCCGTGCTGGCCGACGGCCGTACAGTCGAGTTCCGCAACGGCGCCGACGTTCGGCAGATGCGCGGCAGCGGTCTCGAATCCATCGCTCAGCAGTGTTGGTCTCTTCTGACGACCCATCAGGCCGTCATCGACAAGGTGCAGCCTCCGACCAAGCGCAACCGGACGGGCTACAACATCGCGGGCATCTGTCATGGCGATCTGATGGACCTGGCTCGCCTGCTGGTGAGTTCGGAAGGGACCCTGGCGGTCTTCACGAGCATCACGCTGCGGACGGTGCCTCTGCCTGCCGCAAAAGGGCTGCTGCAATTGGAGTTCAATTCGTTCGACAGCATGGCGCGTGCGGTACCGACGATCATCGACACGAATCCGGTGGCATGCGAGCTGATGGATCGATCGCTCATCAACCTGGCGATCGACCAACTACCGCAGTATCGGGATATCCTGTCGACGGGTGCGGCCGCCGTCCTTCTGATCGAACACGTCGGCGCCTCAGCGGCTGAGGTCCGCGAGAAGATCGACGCGACGGACAAAGCCGTCGGGAAGGCCGCGGCCGGGCGGACGATCGTGACCGATCCCAAGGCCCAGGCCCGCGTGTGGAAATCCCGCAAGGACGCCGGACCGCTGCTGTACCGCAAGCGCAGCCGCAAACACCCCGCGGAGTTCATGGAGGACGTCAGCGTCGATTACCGTCGCTTGGGCGATTACATCGCGGGTCTTGAGAAGATTCAGAAGAAGCACAGCATCGCCATGTCCTTCTTCGGCCACGCCGGCGATGGCGAGCTGCACCTGCGTCCGTACCTGGATCTCGGCGACCCCAAGGACAGGGAGAGGATGAAGGCCATCGCCGAAGAAGTCTTCACGCTGGCTTGGTCGCTCGGCGGCTCCATCAGCGGCGAGCACGCGGTGGGCCTGATCCGGGCGGGCTATGTCCGCCGACAGTACGGCGACGAATACTATGAGATCCTGAAGAGGGTCAAAGCGATCTTCGATCCCGCCGGCCTGATGAACCCGGGCAAGATCCTCAACGAGGACCCCGACGTGATGTTCCAGAACCTCCGGCGGGAACGGCACATCCTTCCGGAGCGGACGCAGTCCGCAATGCACTTCAACGCCCACGAGCTGGAATTGGAGCTGGAGCAGTGCTACGGCTGCGGCTTGTGTCTGGGCCGGGAACCGGCCCTGCGGATGTGTCCGGTATTCCGAGCCACCGGCGACGAACTGGGCAGTTCCCGAGCCAAGGCCAATCTGCTCCACTACTGGGCGACCGGACAGCTCGACGAGAAGGATTTCGAGTCGCCGGAGTTCCGCCGGTTCCTGGACCTGTGCGTGAACTGCAAGATGTGCGAGCGTCAGTGCCCGTCCGGCACGAACGTCTCCATGCTGATGGCGGCCGCGCGGGCCGAGTACCTGCGGCGCAAAGGGGCCCGCCGGACCGAGTTTGTCCTCAGCCGTAATCGGCATCTCAGCAGGATGGGCAGTGTGTTTGCCCCTCTGTCGAACATTGCGATGAGTCTGCCTATATCCAAATGGCTGCTGGAGAAAGCCACTGGGATCGACAGACGTCGCAGCATGCCGCGCTTCAGCCGGGGCTCGTTCCTGAAGGCCGGCGCCAAGTACCTCGCGGCCCGTGCGCCGATTGCCAATCCGGTGGACAAGGTGGCCTATTTCATCGATACCTACGCCAATTTCAACGACCACGAATTGGGTTTCGCCGTCCTGGACGTCCTGCGTTATAATGGGGTCGAGGTGATCCTGCCGGTCCAACGCCCGTCCCCGCTGCCGGCCATCGTCTATGGGGATGTCCACCTGGCGAAGCGCGACCTGGCCTACAATGTCAGATCCCTCGCTCAGGCCGTTCGCGCGGGTTACAAGATCATCTGCTCCGAACCCAGTGCGGCTCTGTGTCTCCGAGAGGAACTGCGTCATTACGTGGCGGGCGAGGACGCGCTGCTCGTGGCCGGGCACACCCACGAGTTGATGAACTACCTCGCGGCTTTGCAGCATCAGGGCGTCCTCAAGCCCATGCTGAAGCCCACCGAGGACAAGTATGCCTATCATCTGCCGTGCCATCTCTGCGCGGTGGGCGATGAGACGGTGACCCTGCGTCTGCTGCGAGAGCACTTCGGGATCGATGTCACGGACCTGCAGGCGGGCTGCTGCGGCCTGTCAGGCACGTTCGGCATGCAACGGAAGAACTACGACCTGGCCGCACAGATCTCCGAGAGCCTCAAGACGGCGCTGCTGAAGGCGCCCACGCAGAACGTCCTCACGGAGTGTGCCGCTTGCAAGATGCAGATCGAGCACCTCGCGCCGGCCAAGACCGCGCATCCGATCAAGCTCATCGCCCGCAGCTACGGCCTATAGCGAGTCACGGGTCCTAGGGGTCCCATGAGTCCCATATGTCCTATTGAAATTCACTATTTACAACTTGCGGTCTACGATTGAAGATTGCGGGACAGTAGCCGATCAGTCGCTAATAGGAAACCGTGAATCCGGATGCTTGCCATGAAGCCAACGGAGACGCTGAAGGAAGCCGTGCTCTGGGGACCCTCCGAAGGGGGGGCAGTCCACTGCTGGTTGTGCAGTTTCCACTGCCGAATTGCCGACGGGAAGGTGGGTCACTGCTCCGTGCGGAAGAATATCGGCGGCAAGCTGTATTCATTGAACTACGGCAAGGTTGTTGCGGGCAACCCGGACCCGATCGAGAAGAAGCCGCTGTTTCACTTCCTGCCGGGCACCCGCAGCTTCTCCATCGCGGCGGTGGGCTGTAATTTTCGCTGCGCGTTCTGCCAGAACTGGCAGATTAGCCAGGCGGCGCTGGAGACCGGTCGCATCGATGGGGAGAGCCTCACGCCCGAGCAGGTCGTGGAGGCCGCCGTCCGGACCGGCTGTAAGAGCATTGCCTATACGTATACGGAGCCGACGATCTTCATGGAGCTGGCGGCCGATTGCGGCCGTCCGGCCAAGGCGCGGGGTCTGGCCAATGTGTTCGTTTCGAATGGCTACATGACCCGAGAGGCCATCGACTTTGCCGCCGAGTGGCTGGACGGGATCAACGTGGACCTCAAGGC
>ENA-OSEO01003559-OSEO01003559.1-sediment-metagenome-genome-assembly--contig:-NODE-3559-length-18153-cov-41.165579_pt1 | contig 18153 bp, 16 predicted proteins | sample MGYA00237883_ERZ534232 | MGnify/ENA metagenome assembly ERZ534232
TCGGAGCAGACCTTTTGCCAGGTTCCATCCTTGACCAGTTCGCCGAGCTTTTCCACGACCAGCCACAGAAATTCCGGGTCGTTATCCAAGCGGATTTCCCCTTTCTCCTGGGTCTCGGTGGACCAGCCCGAAGGGCGGCAAGATTGCCGGCACAGCTAGACCGTTTGGTCCGGCTTAGGCTTCCTTTTTCGGCCGAAGATCTTTTCGATCAGGACATAGAACAGGGGCGAAAAAACGACCACCAGGATCGTGGCGGTCACCATGCCTCCCAGCACGCTGGTGCCGATGGCGTTCTGGGCGCCGGCGCCCGCGCCGCTGGTAAAGGCCAGGGGCAGGACCCCGAAACCGAAGGCCAGCGAGGTCATGATGATCGGGCGGAAACGCAACTTGGCCCCCTCCAGGGTGGCCTCGATCAGGCCCATCCCTTTTTCCAGCCCGCCCTTGGCGAACTGGACGATCAGGATGGCGTTCTTGGTGGTCAGGCCCAGGGTGGTTAAGAGTCCGATCTGGAAATAGACGTCATTGGCCATGCCGCGCAGGCTTGAGGCGATGATGCCGCCGATGACCCCCAAGGGGAGGGCCAGCAGGACCGAAATGGGAATGGTCCAGCTCTCGTAAAGGGCGGCCAGGCACAAAAAGATCACGAAAATGGAGAAGGCGTACAAAAGAGGGGCCTGGGAGCTGGACATCCGCTCCTGATAGGAAAGACCGGACCAGTCGAAACCGATGCCCTTGGGCAACTGTTCCACTGCCTCTTCCATGGCCTGCATGGCCTCGCCCGAGCTTAATCCAGGCGCCGGTTCGCCCCAGATGTTGATGGAGGGAAAGCCGTTAAAGCGGGCCAGCCTGGGGGAACCGGAGGTCCAGCGGCCGGAGGCGAAAGAAGAGAAGGGCACCATCATGCCGGCCGTATTCCGGACATAGATTTTTTCCAGATCGCCGGGCAGCATGCGATAAGGGGCGTCCGCCTGGACAAACACCCTTTTCACCCGGCCGCCCTGAATAAAGTCGTTGGCATAGGCGCTGCCGAAAGAGGCCGAGATCGTATTGTGAATGGAGGTGATGGGCACCTTGAGGGTCCCGGCCTTTTCCCAGTCCACATCGATCCGGTATTCGGGCACATCATTCATGCTGTTGGGCCGGACCGCGGTCAATCTCTGGTCCCGGGCCGCTATCTCCAGGAGTTGGTATTGGGCCTCCATCAGGTCCTGGTGCCCGAGGCCGCCCCGGTCCAGGAGCTGGAAGTCGATCCCCTTGGACATGCCCAGTTCGGTGACCGCCGGCGGCGGAAAGATAAAGACCATGGCATTGCGAATACTCGATAGGGCCCGGGTGGCCCGGCCCGCAATGGCCTTGGCCTTCAGGTCGTCCCGATCGCGGAGGTCCCAATCTTTCAGTTTGATAAACACCATGCCGTTGTTCTGGGCCCTTCCGGAAAAGCCGACCCCGGAGATGGTCATGGTGGATTCCACCGCCTCTGTTTCCTTCTCGTTGAAGTAACGTTCGACCTGCTCGGCGACCTGCCCGGTCTGTTCCAGGGTGGCGCCGGTCGGCATAAATAACTGGGCCAGCAGTATTCCCTGGTCTTCATCCGGGAGGTAGGCGGTGGGCATGCGCAGGTACAAAAAGCCCAGGGCCGCCACGATCACCAGGAAAACGGCCAGATAGCGCAGTTTTTTGGCCAGGGAATGACCGACCAGCTTCACATACAGGTCTCTGATGCGAAAGAAGGTGCGGTCGAACCACAGAAAAAACGGACGAAGGAAAAAGATAGCGTTCTCCGCCGGTTCATGTCCCGCCGGCACCGGCTTGAGGAGCGAGGCGCAGAGAACCGGGGTCAGGATCAGGGCCACGACCACCGACAGGAGCATGGAAGCGATGATGGTCACGGAAAATTGGCGGTAGATGACGCCCGTGGAGCCGGGGAAAAAGGCCATGGGGCCGAACACCGCCGAGAGCACCAGCCCGATGCCGATCAGGGCGCTGGTGATCTGTTCCATGGATTTGGCCGTGGCCTCCCGGGGCGGCAATCCTTCCTCGGTCATGATCCGCTCCACGTTCTCCACCACCACGATAGCGTCGTCCACCAGCAAGCCGATGGCCAGGACCATGGCGAACATGGTCAGCATGTTGATGGAAAACCCGAACAGCCCCAACATGGCGAAGGTTCCCAGGAGGACCACCGGCACGGCGATGGTCGGAATCAGGGTGGCCCGCATGTTGCCCAAAAAGAGCCACATGACCAGGAAGACCAGCAGGATGGCCTCGAAGAGGGTCTTGACCACCTCATCGATGGCCGCCCTGATGAAGGGGGTGGTGTCAAAGGGATAAACGATCTTTATGCCTTCGGGAAAGAATCGACTCATCTCGGCCATCTTGGCCTTGATCGCGTCGGCCGTGTCCAGGGCATTGGCCCCGGCGGCCTGGCGGAGGGCCACGGCGGCTGAAGGTCTGCCGTTGAAAGAGCTATCGATATCATAGTACTCGGTCCCCAGTTCCGTCCGGCCCACATCCTTGATCCGAACCACGGAGCCGTCGGGATTGATGCGGATGGGAATAGCCGCGAATTCATCAGGGGTCTTGAGCAGATTCTGGACCACGATGGAGGCATTCAAGCGCTGGCCTTCCACCGCCGGCGCCCCGCCGAACTGCCCGGCGGACACCTCCACGTTGTAAGACTTGAGAGCCGCGATCACATCCTCTATGGTCAAATGGTAATCCGTCAGCTTGTCGGGATTGAGCCAGACGCGCATGGCATATCCGGAGCCGAAGACCTCCACTTCGCCCACCCCCGGCACCCGCGCCAGAACACTCTCCAGGTTGGTCTTGGCAAAGTCCCTGAGATCGGTCCCGCTCATCCGGCCGTCTTCCGAGATCAGACCCACGAGTAACAGATAGTTCCTGGTGGACTTGCTGACCTGAACCCCCTGGCTTTTGATCACATCGGGCAGGCTCGACATGGCCAGCTGGAGTTTGTTCTGTACCTGGGCCCAGGCGAGATCGGGATCGGTGCCGGGCTCAAAGGTCAGTTCGACACGGGAGGAGCCGGCCGAGTCGCTGGTGGCGGACATATACAGCAGCCGGTCGAAGCCGGTCATCTTCTGCTCGATCATCTGGGTGACGCTGTTTTCCACGGTCTCGGCCGAGGCCCCCGGATAAAAGGAGCTAATGGCGATGGAGGGCGGGGCGATGGGGGGATACTGGGAGATGGGCAGGCTGTAAATGGCCAGCCCTCCCGCCGCCATGATGATGATGGCGATGACCCAGGCGAAAACCGGGCGGTCCAGGAAAAATTTGGATAGCATCTCCCTCCCCCGTTATTTCGGTTGGGCCGTTGAACCGGTTGAATCTTCCGCCGCGGGACCCGAGGCGCCGGCCTGGCCGACAGGGACCGCTTTGACCGATGCTCCGGGCCGCACTTTCTGCATACCCTCGATAATAATCCGCTCGCCGGCGTTCAGACCCGAGGCGACCAGCCACTGGTTGCCCATGGCCCGGTCGATTTCAATCTGCCGCTGCTGGACAAACCCATTGGGTTTCACAATCAGCGCGAGCGGATTACCCTTGGGATCGCGGGACACGGCCTCCTGGGGAATGAGGATGGCTTGATTATTAATCCCTTCCTTCACCACCGCCCGGACAAACATGCCCGGCAGAAGGACTCCGTCAGGATTGGGAAAGACAATGCGCAGAATGACGGACCCGGTGGACGGGTCCACCGTGACATCCCGGAAGACCAGATTCCCCTCCAACGAATATTCCGAGCCGTCTTCCAGGATGAGCCTGACCATTTTCTGGTTTTTTCCGTTCTGATCCAGGCCGCCGCTTTCGATCCGGCGTTTCAACCGCAGCAGCTCGGCCGTGGATTGAGTAACGTCGACGTAAATGGGGTCAAGTTGTTGAATCGTCGCCAGGGGCGTGGGCTGATAAGCCGAGACCAGAGCCCCTTCCGTCACATTGGATTTACCGATCTGGCCGGGGATGGGGGCGGTGATTGTGGTATAACCGAGATTTATACGGGCCGCCTCCACCGTGGCTTTACAATATTCCATTTCGGCCTCGGCCTGTTTTAAGGCGGCCGCCGCGTCGTCATAATCCTGCTGGCTCACCGCCTTGGCGGCCAGCAAGCCTTCGATACGCTTGGCTCTCGATCTTACGGCCGGCAGATTGGCTTCGACCTTGCGCAGGGCGGCCTTGGCGTTATCCAGGGCCACCTGAAAAGGAGCGGGATCGATCTGATAGAGGGCTTGGCCGGCCTTAACCCCGGAACCTTCCGTAAACAGGCGTTTCTGGACGAGACCGTTGACTTGGGGACGGATTTCCGCGACCCGGTAGGCCGTGGTCCGGCCCGGCAATTCCGTGGTCAGCACGACGGATTTGGTCGAGACCGTCACCGTGCCCACCTCCGGGACGGGTGGTGGCGGCGGGGCCGACGTCCCCTGATCGCAACCGGCCAGAAACAGGCCGACGAGCATGATCACCACAATCAGACTTTCAACCAGCGGTTTAAATACAGGCCTGGATGTTGGCATCGAAAAAATCTCCAATAAAAAGGTTGGTGATCGGAAATGTTGAACCACACCTCGATGATGCTTCAGGATTCTATTAATCCTTTAAAAAGGATGTTCAGGATGATGTCCGGGTCTTCGGGAAAAGGGTAACGTTCGGGCTCTTCAAGCCACAGGAATAGAAAGCCCGCGGTAATTCCATCCAGGGCCACCGCCAAAAAGTAAGGATCGGCGATTCTCTTGAATATGTCTTTCTCAATTCCGCTGGCAAAGATGGCGGTCAGATTCTTCAAAAATTCGCCCCGCAGTTCCCTGATCTCGGAATCAAGCCCGGCCATCAAATTGAAGCTCGCTCCCCGGGTCTCCGAGAAGTAGAGTCGAATCAAGGGAAGATGGGCCTGAAAGACTTTGCCCAAGGCCTTGATATAATTTCGGAGCTTGGCCACCTCGTCCTCATCCTCTTCCATGGCCTTGATGACCGCCTCGTGGGTCTCCTCGGCCTTGCCCAAAATCAGGGCCTTATAGAGGTCCTCCTTGTTCTTGAAGAACTTGTAAAGCGTGCCGATGGCGAATTCGGCCTTGGCGGCGATCTCGTGCATGGAAACATTGTGATAGCCCTTCTCCGAAAAAAGGCCGAAAGCCGCTTCCAGCATCTCCCGTCGTTGCCTGATCTTTTGTCTTTCCCGCCTGGGAAGCTTCGTGGGCGGCTTCATTCGACCTCCTGGTGAATCTTTCGCCCAAAAAATGAATATGACGTCACTTTTTATGATATGACGTCACCTTTGTCAAGATCGTTCTTCCAGTTGTCCCCACCTAAATGGAATAGTGTGGTCCGAGCCTATCCGGCCGCGCATGATCTATCTGCAATTAAAGGAAAATCAAGACACAGTGAGGTAAGATCACCGGACCGGCCGCCGCTTCTCAACAAGTAACTTCCACTTATGGCCTTGGCCCGACCAGTGGGGCCCGGCGGCGAGGGGGCGCCCATTCATCTCACCAATCCGATCCCGGCCCTTGAAAGGCCACGGAAATTCCAAGGTCGACCCCGGCCCGCCCCAGGTTGGACCGCTGATCGTGGCGCCGGCCATCGCGGCCTTAATTGTCGGAGGGAGGTTCAAAATGTCGGGTGAGGACCCGGTTTGCAACCGGGCGGTTAAACAAGGCGACTCGAAAAACGGTGAGGGGAGAATCCAGGCGGTTCACCTTCATATCCGGCTTGTCGTAACCTTCAAACCATTCGGAGAAAACAACCGCAACGAAAACGGCCTCCCACTATTTCATCTTGGCGGCCAGCCATTCCAAAGCTCCCGGCGCGGCCATCTCAGGCACGAAGCAGGGCGCATCGAGCAGTTCCTTCGGCGTGTCCGTATCCGGGTTCATGAGCACGTTGACAAGTTGATCGTAGTCGAGACCGTCGGAGGCGAATGGCGGCGGCAACGTCAAATTTCGGCCGTCGAAGTAGGCCTTGTGAGGATTCAGCAGAGCTAAAAAATGTTCACGTGCGATTGCCTTGAAGCCGTCGGCATGAGCAAAACGCCTGAGGTTGTATGTCGCCATTAGTTCTTTCCTCCTTCCTTAGATCACGCCAAACTGAATTAAGTAATTATATCCAAGGTCAATCTCGGTCAGGACTATAAAACCGCCTTGGGCCATCGAATCCTTGACCTGTTCGGGGGACAGGCGCATGTGCTTGGGCGGGCCAAAAGACAAGTCTTTCGAATGGCATTCTATGATAGCCAGCCGTCCATTTTGCTTCAGAACACGGCGTATTTCAGCGCACAGCGTCTCTACTGTTTTCGTAACATCGGGGATATGGAGCACGGTGGCCACAAGACAAAGGTCCACACAACCTTCTCTGATGGGTAGCAGTTTGGTAACATCAGCGACCATGGCTATTATGTTTTCAATACCCTCCCCACCGGCTTGTTGCTTAAGATCGGCGATGAGCGATTCCGATTTGTCCAGAGCATAGACCAAGCCGGACACCCCAACGAGTTTAGAGGCATGGAGCGCGTATTCCCCCGGTCCACAACCCAGGTCGAGAAAGACATCGCCCGCTTTTAGTTTCAGATTCTCAAACACACGGCTTGGGTCATGCATCCAGAAACTGCTGCCTCCACCTCGGCGTTTATCGCGTCCAGGGCCGAATTTGTGTCCATATTCTCCAGGGTTATTCATACCAATCTCTCATTTCCCCGCAGAGTGTTTACATCCATTTAGTGAGGCCTAATCCCTTCCGGGACAAAATTTCTCGGCCTGTATTTGCCTCCATTCCGGGCTGCGGGTCCTGGAGTGAAACGCCTTGACATATGGCTTGATATCGATGACGGGGCTGCCAGTTTCGATGGGATCGTGCAGGTGTTCGGCATCCTGGTTTTGCATTGCCCCAAGAAGCAGGTCCAAAACAGAGCGCGATGACGTTCCGTTCGTCTTCGCGAGCTCATTGAGCGATTGCTCCCCATAGTCTGCCTTAACCCCGCAATCACTAAGCATGGACATTAGTTTGTCGAGGTCCAGGCCGAGATAAGGGGCCACCTTCTTAAGCGTGTAGAGTTTCGTATTCCCATATGGGAAAACTCTGTAGTTTCGCAAATGCCCTTGATTGATTTCATGCCCAAGATGCATGATCTGTCTCGCGGGCGGAAGGAAGGACATGGCGCAAACGCAGATAGTAATGTTGAGGACCAGGGCGATGATGAGGGCCTTGTTAAAAACCACTATTTTCTTCGTGCTGTCACTTAGGTAACGCAAAAGCGCCCTCCAGTTGTAGACCGTATGTATTAGCATGGAAGTCACAAAGAGAAGCCCGTTCACCACGTGCATTGCATTCCACTGTTCCTTCGACATGCCTAGCAGGCACCAATCAGAGAAAAAAGCAACATGAGTAGGGGGGGCCACATACAACACGATGCTGGACACCACCAGGTTGAACCCGGAAAAGAAGAGCGTCAGCGAGGTCGCCCTTCGGCCTGTCGACCTGTTCTTCTTCGATTTCCCGGTAGGTTTTTCTTTTTGCATAGGTATCAACTCCTCGGTATTCTCATCAAGATTTCTGTCCTTTGGCGATGATGCCTTGTATATCCCAACTCCATAATATATGTCCTTTCTTCTGTTCTATGCCGCAACTGCTGTCTGCTTGGCGGCTATCCCTTTGAGCCATCTTAGAGCCACTAGACCAGCGAAGACATTGGCTAAGGCTACGCCTGTCAGCACCCCGACAAATCCAAATATTATCGAGCCGACATAGGCGAAAGGAAGGAGCAACATAAACAGATGCACCACACTTAACGCAAGTGAACATCTTGGCCTACACACGGCATTGAATGTGGTTCCGGCTAACATCACCACCCCTTGTAAGCCATAGCCTAACGGAACAATCGACAAGAATATCTGCAAGCGCCCAATTACCCTTGGATCTTCGCTGAAAAGTCGAGCCAAGTGCCCAGAAAACAAGGCCAGGACGATAAGACACAGGATTCCCCAAGTTATAGAAAATTGAATACTCTGTCTCACTCCCACAACAACCCGTTGGTGTTTTCCGGCACCCCAGTTTTGTCCTGTGAACGGCATGAGAGCCGAAGATAAGGCCATAACTAACATGAGCGCAAGGCCCTCAAGTCGCATCCCCGCTCCAACCGCCCCGACCGCGTCTGGGCCGAACCGAGAGACTATTCGAATGATTCCTGTTTGACTCAACGGTGTTAGAAGAAGCGCCCCCGTGGCCGGCACACCCACGTGAAGGACCTCGGACCAGGATTTCAGGAGCGCCCGGGGGTTGGGGACCGACGGGACAAGCATTCTTTTCTTGAACCACATTAACCAGAGGACCGCCAGCGCCGTGAACCCGCGGGAGATTACCGTAGCGAGCGCAGCCCCAGCAATGCCCATCCGAGGGAGACCGCCGACGCCGAAGATCAGCAATGGGTCCAATACTACGTTCATGCCAAACGCGACCATCATGATTATGGCAGGGGTGACCGCGTCACCGAGGGCTCTTATGGCATTCATACCCACCGCTGGAACAACCACGAAAACCAACCCGAAATACCATATGATCATGTAGTTGCTGATAATGGGAAGAATCTCCGGCCCTGCCCCCAGGGCGGCAAAAAGGGGGTTTACGGTTAACAAGCCGATCACCGTGAGGGGAACGGCTACCACCAGACCCAGAACCGAGGCGTCAGTGGTGAGCCATCGCATTCGCTGGTGGTCTCCCGCACCGATAGCCTGTGAGATAACCGCAGCCGTACCGATTGCTATTCCATGGGCAATAGTGTTAAGGACGAAAACCGCTGGAAACGTGAAGCTGATTGCGGCAAGCGCTTCTGTGCCCAAGAAAGAAACAAAATACGTGTCTGTCAAATTGAAAGCCGTCATCGCAAAAATTCCAACCAACATGGGCGCGGTGAGCTTGAGCAACGTCACTCCGATAGGGCCGGAGGTCAAGGAAGGGCTACGGAGAAAGATCGCTTCGTGTAGTCGTCGTATTATCCTTTGAGCCGCCCGAATTTGCTGGACCTGATTCGCCTTCATTCGAGTTTGAGCCATGAGGAAAACGCCTTGGTCACGAAGCCACCGACTAGGGGGAATATGGCCGTTGACAACAACCTGACTAGGGTGAAACGCAAACCGAGGAGTCCGACCTCTAGGGGAAGTCTTGTTATTCCCCAGATGGACCATGAAGTCACGAAAGCAACGGGCGCGCCAATCCCTGCCCCAGGACGAAATATGCCAACCATGATTGCCAAGCCAAGAAGCGAACCTCGCGGCGCAAGGGCACCGGCAACCGTGCCCGGAAGGATTCCTTTGTCACCTGACTCAGCTCCCACCCGGCCCGAGAGACCTTCTTTTGGCCCCACGACTTGCATCATCCCGATGGGGATGAAAGCGAATACCAGAAGAGGCAAGGCATCTACGGCCATCTTTAGGATTAACGTCATGCCCTGAACCTGCATTTCTTTCCTGTCCGCCAAAAACGTGAAGCAGTTGCCGGTCTCCATTATGACCACCACCTTCTCCATACCGGTGTTCCGCACTCCAAGGCCCTGTATCGCCGCCAGGTCCGACTGTCACGGCCGCCTTGATCGGCTTAGTCGCCCGGCCCACAGCCCATGTCTAAAAGCGTCTATCCAGGAGCAAGATGAAGCGCACCGAAAACGATGTCGGGATCATGCATTCAGAAGCTGCTTGGCCCGCGACCACCGTGCCTTTTCTGACAGTTACTTCCTTCTGTTATGTATCTGGTCATCATTACCCTCCTAGGCTGGAAAATCCAGGATAAGGTTTCCGGCCAACTTCATTGTGTATTGTGTTTCTCCGTTTTTTCTATGGCCTACATGTCTCATAATAGTTAAGCTACTTAACCTAATGTCCAAAAAAATTACTCCCTTTCCTTCTCTGACAACCTTTCGTCCATGACGCTTCCAATCGCTTCCAACAAAACTGATATTGTTGCTATCTGCGATAGAGAAAAGGCACTAAAGCGATTCACCAGGTCGGCCAAGTCCTTTCCGTGAAACCGCTCGTGAGCGCGAAACGCCCGCCACCCTAATTCTGTTAAGGATAACGGAAATTCCTTGCTATTGTGAGGGGACCGCCTCTTATCCAAAAAGCCTTTCCTTATCAACTTCGCAGCCATCTGGGAAGCCGCGCTTTTAGTGATGCCGAAGTGCGTCGCAATATCCAAGACTCTCATCTGCTCGCCTTCACCAACGGCCTGGATGGTATGGGCCTCGGTGGTGGTGATCTCCATACCCTCATCGATGGGAATTGGCAATCCCTCGATGCGTGAATACTTTTTGGCAATCCGCAGAAGTTGCCGGATGGTGGATTTGATGAGTTCTTCCTTATCTTCCATGACGAACAAGGTACAGCAACTTAACCATAATGTCAAGAAGAAATTCGGCTTAACTTTTCAACCATCAGTTTCCGCCAGATTTTGCGCTGGCGTGCCCAATGGGAGACGTCCGCGATGGGCGCCCATTCATCTCGCCCATCGGGTCTCAGCCCTTGAACGTCCGGCTATCCTTGCGTTTTCACCTGTCGTGTCCGGGCTTGAGAGGGCCACTGAACCTCCAAGGTCGACCCTCGCCGTCCCGGCGTTGGGTCGCTGGCCGCAGCGCCGGCCCTCGCGGCCTTGATTGTCGGAGGGAGATTCGAAGTGCCGGGTGAGGACCAGGTTTGCAACCGGGCGTTTAAACAAAGCGAATCAAAACGAAAAATCGTGCCGGACGTCCTAAAGCGTCGCCGTCGGGACAGGGTAAGATTTAAATAAAAAGACCCCGAAGAGATTAATCCACGGGGTCCGGGGAAAATAGAAATCGGCGTATCTCAATACTCGGACTATGATTGCTTAGGCCGCATCAGAAAGAACGCGTAGCCATAGTATCTGGAGTATTGCCGGTAGATGTCGATCTCCCTCTGGATGGAATCGATCATCTCCATCCGGTCCCGGTCGGCGGCATACTTCCCACGAAATGCTTGAACCCGATCTTCCAGGGGGTGGTATAACGGCTCCCACCAGGCTGACTCCGGAAGGACGAAATGATTGATCACCTCGTATCCGCAGCTTTTTATAATGCTCAAATTGGCCTCAATATCCATCAGAACAATATTCAGGTTGACAAAAAATTGACGGCACTCCGCCGGCGGGTCGGGCTGTAGCCAGCAAAGATCGGAGACCGCCATCATCCCCTCCGGGGCCAGCAGACCATGACATAGCGTCAACCCTTCCCGAAAGCCCATGAGAGATAAAGCTCCCTCCGACCAGATCAGATCAAGGGAACTTTCCGCCAGCCCCAAATCGCGCATATCCCTGAGGCAGGGTTGGATTTTATCCAAAACACCTTCGGCCTCGGCCCGGCGCCGCAACTCGTCCAAAAACGGCTGATGGTTGTCCACGGCCAAGATGGTTCCGTCAATATATTTAGCTAATTGAATAGTCGGCGTGCCGTTGCCACAGCCTATATCCAAAACCCTGAGCTTCACGGAACCCGATTCAACCGCGGGCTTCGGTCTGCTCGAAAGCAGCACCTCCAAGGCTTGCCTGGTTAAGCGGTCATCGCCGGGTCCAAGGCGGGGTAAGGAGGCATCAAAAATTTCGTAAAAAAACTTGCTGGGCTTGTTATCGTCCATTGTCCATATCTCCTTGATTTCTTGATAAATATATTATAGGAGCGCTCATGCGCCCACCAAATATCAGTTCAATTTTTTAGGGATTTCCATCGGAGATTAGAAGGCACACCCCTCTCTCGACACACAGCAGGGTAGGAGCTGTAGGCCTTGTGAACTAGTGGGAGTGACTTCTATTACAGGACACGTTCCATATGAGGAGATTAGACTGCATCCTCCCATGTTTGTCAAGGATGAAATCCAGGGACAAATCTCGTCATGGCGAATCAATTACCGGAGAGCGGGAGAATTCGGAAAGGACATTTTCGGAGAGCGCGCGCAACCCCCACGGTTGCACCCGGACCCAGAGCGGCGGGCTTCAAAACGGAGAATTAGGAAGGATGTGCGGGGTGAAAGCAGGTTTACTTTTGCTTACCCTTTTCTTGCATCAGTGCATCGAATTGCGACCAACGCAGATGAAATCCACGGGTGCAATTCCTTGGACGCCATTCGATGGAGCCCTTTGAAACCTTGACAGTCCCAAGGACTTCCCCATCCTTTTTGACGTTGAATTCCACGTCAACTTTCCCCAGGGGGCGCTCTGGTACAGTGAAACTCACATCATGCGCCATTGAAAACTCCTTTCACAGAAGATAATGCTCTGCGCAACAATCCCCTTCTTTCGCGATAAATAAAAAGCGTGTTAAATCAGCGGATGGTATTTTGGCTCCCCGTTTACAACCCTCTTCATAACCGTTCTCTTTCTCCTGCAGTTAACCGAAAACCTTCAATATCAACGGGTTATCAAAGATCAGGCCGTTCCGGCACACCGGAAGCGGCGTTGAATCGCATTTCCCCATCTCCGCCGGATGCCACAACTCATCACCGCGTCATCAGCGCGAACACACCCCAGCCCAGGTATTCACGCGTGTAAGCGGCGTAGCGCTCGGGTTCCGAGGTCAGTTTGGCTCGAACCTCTTTGGCCAACTCGTCGTCGGGATTGGCTTCAAGCCATCGGCGCATGGTGAGCCATTTTGCCGCCTCATATCTGTCCCAACCATCTTGGTCGGCCAGAACCATTTCAACGACGTCATAGCCAAGGCGGCCGAAAGACGCGAGAAGTTCTGGAAGCATGAGAAAGTCGGAGATTGAGTTGGCAAGACACCCCTTGGCAACATCTTCCGTCGGCGGTAATTGCCGCCAGTAGGGCTCGCCGATGAGGTTGATCCCTCCGGGGCGGAGGCTCTGCGCCAAAAGCTCGGTGGTGCCGACGACTCCCCCGGCGATCCACGTGGCACCAAGACAGGCTGCCACACCGACCTTCTCGTCAGAGACGAAGCCGGCAGCATCGCCGTGGATGAACTTGACTTGATCGGCGACGCCGAGCTCTTCAGCGCGGAGTTTCGCTTGCTCGGTGAACAACTGGCTCATGTCGATGCCGGTGCCGATGATTCCGTAATCGCGTGCCCAGGTGCACAGCATCTCGCCCGAACAGCTGCCGAGGTCGAGCACTCGTGTCCCCGTTTCCAGACCTAGCGCCGCGCCGAGAGTGGCGAGCTTTTCGGGTTTGAACGGGTTATGGATGCGGTGAGCACTCTCGGTGATGTTGAAGATCCGTGGAATATCCAATGCAGAAAATCTTCTTATGGGTGTGAATCTATTCGGTCGCTGACCAACGCCCCGAATCAAGCGCCGCATTTAGCGGTCGGATGAATTCGCTTAAGCATTGTATCAATTTACTTGCAGAACCATATAACTGATGACGACATATCGCAACAATTTACCCGCAGTAACCAAGATAAGAAACCACTGTAAGCGAACCCGTAAAACACCCGCCATAACGGTTAATGGGTCACCAATTATTGGAACCCAAGCAAAGAATAAGGATAACATGCCGTATCTTTTAAAACGTTGCTCTGCTCGCACGAAATCATCTTCTGATATCCTTAACCATTTTATTATCACAACCAAGCTGGCCCAATAACCTAAAGCATAGTTTGTAAGTGAGCCCAACACATTTCCTGTTGTTGCCGTGGTTACGAGTGTAATGGGCGATACCCCCATCAGCAATAAAGCACTTAAAACAATTTCTGAGCTTAGAGGTAAAACCGTCGCTGCTAAGAATGCAGCGATGAAAAGACCAACATGTCCCAATTCTGTAAAATATTCCATTTATGCTTAATAATTTATTCTATTATTTCTGTCTAAACTCACTGCCGTGATGATATACAGAAAAAGTCAATTGCCACAGTATAAGCACCAGCCTGTGTTCAATTTTATGAAAAAATAGTGAAATTGTACTGTCTTGTCAAACATTTATCCAGCACCCCCATTAAACCAGTCCCAAATACACCAAGCCCCCCCAAAAAAATAACCTGCCTTTTATCGTCCGCATCATCCAGACCGCCCAATAGTTCGCCCCATAATGATTCTGTTCATACGGAAACACCCCGCCAGTCAATGCCAGATGCCAAAAGGCAAATAAAAGCGCTTTGCCCCATACCCAAGTATGCCCTTTTGGATTTGGGTAAAAAACCCGCAGGTATCCACCCTGGTCGATGACTTTAGACCCGGCAAAATAGTTTTCAGTGGGTACAAAAGATATTCGGGGAGGGATAATCCCTGCCCATTTAATATAGGCCCTCGGTCGGTCTCAATCTCAGCAGTACCGATGAAACCACAGCATAAACCAGTTCCTCTAAACCAGTAGCCATAATTCACTTGAATCAGCAGCCCTGTGATCAGGTTCCATTAAATCAGCAGACATAAACAACCAGTCCAATTCTAACCCTTCCATAAAATTCAAAATCTAGTGGTAGCAGCTTGTTCATGATATTGAGCATCCGAATCATCATCCGCTTCAAATACAAAAGGTAGCCTCCATGACCTCATCATCGCCAGGTAAATTCGAATCCTCACTTTCCGCCAAAAGCATCTATCGTACCCTGCCAAGAAGTGTTTGGATTCTTGGGTTTGTCTCAATGTTTATGGATATTTCGTCTGAATTGGTTCACAGCCTTTTGCCGGTATTCATGGCTACGGTACTGGGCGTGTCCATGGTCACTCGCAGCAATCGGATTGCTCCTTCACCGTCCGAATTACCGATCCGCAGCACATGGGGCAAAAAGGTGAAAACCGAGGCAGGCTTCAGGGTGTTGAAATTCTTGATTGTGATTGAAAGATTTCAAGAATTGAAAGGTTTGATAAGAGTCATGTCGCCGAAGTTTAGAAGTTTATATTATAAATGAAGAAGAAACTTGATGGCTATTGCAAATATTTTCAATGTATCGACAATCCGATTGAGCTCTGTATCCCATTGTCAGTTTCTGGAATGATTCCCATTTTGGCATAAATGGGACGGGCCAATTTTCTTAACATCGGCAGCCTCCTGGCGAAAAAGAAAGCCCCGATAATGCAGACCAGTCCGCCGATAAATACTGTCCACGCGGCGCCTATTTTACTGGCCAGAGAGCCGGCGATTAAACTGCCCACCGGCGTCGCTCCCATAAAGCCCATTATGAAGAAACTCATGACCCTGCCGCGTTTATCATCATCGACAAGGGTTTGCAAAAGTGTGTTGCACGAGGCCATCATAATGATCTGGCCGATTCCGGAAAGCAGCATTAAGCCCAAAGAAAAATACAAAAGCCTTGATAATGAAAATATCATCAGTGCGAAACCAAAAACAGCAGCGGCCATGGGTATCATTTTGCCAAGGCCGAGCACACTTTTTCTGGATGCTAAATATATGGCTCCCCCTAATGCGCCCAAGCCGGTGCTGCCCATCAGGAATCCAAATGTGCTGGGTCCGCCATACAGTAAATCTTTTGTAAAAACAGGTAAAAGTACAATATAGGGCATTCCCGCCAGATTGACGAGTGTAAATATCAGAAGAATATCCCGGATGGGCACAAAACCGGCGGCATAGCGAAACCCTTCTTTAAGTTCCTGCCAGACTCTTGAGGAGCGCGGATTGATCTTTTTTCGCTCTATCTTCATCAGGAGCAATGAGGCGATTACCGCCATATAGCTGATGGCATTAATCAAAAAACAGGTTCCTTCCCCAATGGCGGCAATCAGTAACCCGGCCAGAGATGGTCCCAATAGGCGAGCGGTATTGACCGTGATAGAATTGAGGGCGATTGCATTAGCCAGATCCTTCTTTTCTTCAACCATTTCCATCATAAATGACTGCCGGGTTGGCATATCAAAAGCATCTATAATACCTAAGACGACGCTTAGGAGGATCACATGCCAAATCCTAATCAGATCAAATAGGACAAGAAAGGATAAAATAAGCGCGTGTAGCATTGCCAAGGTTTGGGTTAAAATTAAAATGTGGTGCCGGTCGTAACGATCGGCCAGCACACCGGCGAAAGATGCTAAAAGGAAGGCGGGAATCTGGTTGGCAAAACCGACAAGGCCCAGCAGGAAGGCGGAATTTGTCAATCGGTAAACCAGTCATCCAAGGGCAATTCGCTGCATTCATGTGCCGATAAGGGATACACTTTGCCCGCTGAAAAAAAGGCGAAAATTACGATAGCGTAAAGACCGGATAATCGATTTTAGCGATGTTTCTTTTTTTTGATTAATTGGCTCAGTTTTCATTAAAGCGTAGACTTCATTTATTAACGATTTTGAGAATCTCTATGGGTCCTGCCCCTGGCAATGGAAGCAAAAATACCTCCAAAGCAAAGAATTGCCGATACAATAAATGCTGTTTTCACACATGTTAAGAACACCGGGTAGTTTTCAGGTGATATCTGCACCGGGCCTATGTAAAGAGCAAAGAGCAGTAATGTCATCCCCATGCTGAACATTTGTCCGATGAATACCACCAGTGAACTGGTGGTATCATGAGCCCCCCTAAAGGGGGGTCTCATACCAGCCACATCAGTCTTTGCTTAATGATTTATGGTTGTGGTTCCTCTTCGAACCTATCCTTCTTTTCTTGGTTTCTTATGTATTCTCGGACAGTTTCTTCATCCAGCCCAATTGTGCTGACGCAATATCCTCGTGCCCAAAAGGTACGTCCGCGGACCATTCGACTATTTTTTGTTCCAAAGCTCATCACCTCTGATGCACTTTTTCCTTTTAATAGCCCTATGGCATTTGCTACGGAATATTTCGGCGGTATCGACAAACTTATGGAAGCTTCCGAGGAAGAGCTGGAAGCGATACAGGAGGTGGGACCTCAGGTCGCGCACAGCGTTTACACTTTTTTCCGCCAGGAGAGCAACCGCAGGGTGGTCCAGAGGCTCCTGGATGCCGGTGTTACGCCATCGGTGGAGGAAAGGCGGATAAAGGCCGAGCATCCTCTGGCCGGGAAAACCGTGGTTTTTACCGGCACCCTGGAGGCGTTCTCCCGTGAGGAGGCCCGATCCCGCGTGGAGGCAGTAGGGGGCAAAGTAACTTCATCCATAAGCGCAAAGACCGACTTTCTGGTGGCCGGGGCTGATCCCGGCTCCAAATACCGCAATGCCATGGAGCTTGGAGTAGCTGTTCTGGCAGAGGGGGATTTTTTAAAAATGCTTGAAGGCCAGGTCTGAGAACTGGAAACCTCATAAGGAGATTATATGGAGCCTATAAGGATAATGGCGGTGATGGCCCATCCCGATGACGCCGAGGTATGGGCGGGAGGTACTATTCGCAAGGTTATACGCAATGGGGGCAAGGGACACCTGGCGGTAATGACGTACGGGCCTGGCGAAGGCAGGGGAAAGGAGGCGCAGGAGGGTGCCCGGCGCCTGGACTGCGGCATTCACCTGCTGGGTTTGCCGGACATGAACGTCAGAGAGACCATCGAATCGGCCGACGCTCTGGTGGACATAATGGCGGAATTTTCACCGCAGGCGGTGGTGGTTCACAATCCCGACGACACCCATCCGGATCATGAGGCCAGTTTTCTAATTGCACGGCGGGCGCTTATACGATGGTATACAAGCCCTCGTCGCCCTGCGGTCATCCCCTCCGTTTTCGCGTCCAACACGTACAGGGGAATGGGTTTGAGGGGGCCGGTGGAGCTGGACACGTGGGTGGATATAACCCCGGTGTGGGAAGACAAAGTAAAAGCGCTGCTGGCCCATCAGAGTCAGCAGCCCCAGAGATGGATACCCCGTCTTGAGCAGAACTGCCGCTCCCTGGGGGCCAGGGCGGGCCTGGAGATGGCCGAAGGCTTCCGGCGGTTGATAATGTTCAACGAAACAGGAGCCGTCCGGCAGCTTGACCCGGATCTTTGAAAATTCGGATTTTGCAGTCCGAAATTGTTTTAATTTAAAACGGGTCATACCCGCTTATCCAGCAATTCTCCCAGGCGCTCCAGGTGTATGCGCTCTTCCTCCGCTATGGTTCTGAAGACCATGGCGGAGTCGTTATCCTCCATGCGGCGGATCATCTTGAGATAGAGATCGTAGGCGTTGACCTCCAGGGACATGGACAGTTCCAGGAGTTCCGCGGCCCTTTTACCTTTAGCCCATGCAAGGGCTTCTTCGACAAGGATGCCGCCTTCCATGAATTGCCCATGTTTTTCGGTGTA
>ENA-OSEO01003560-OSEO01003560.1-sediment-metagenome-genome-assembly--contig:-NODE-3560-length-18152-cov-4.436902_pt1 | contig 18152 bp, 15 predicted proteins | sample MGYA00237883_ERZ534232 | MGnify/ENA metagenome assembly ERZ534232
AAGACCTTGGTCTGGTTGCTGCCCAGCGAGGCCGTGACCACCAGGACGGCGCAGGGTGATCCGGTCATGATCCTCCGGGTGGCCTCGACGCCGTCCATGACCGGCATGATCAGGTCCATCAGGACCAGGTCGGGCCGGTCCTGGGCGCACTTGGCCACGGCCTCGGCCCCGTCAAAAGCCACCCAGGCGATCTCATAACCCTTGACGCCGGCCACGACCCGCTTCAGGGCCTCCACGGCCATCATCAGGTCATTGACAATGGCGATCCTCATCTCCCCGCCTCGCCGATCAGGTCGCTGACCGCCTCGGCCAGGGTCTCATCGTGGAAGCTGCTCTTGGTCAGGTAGAAGCTGGCCCCGGCTTCCAGACCCCTGAGGCGGTCCTCCTCGCGGTCCTTGTATGAGACTATCATGACCGGCAGGTCCTTGAGTTCGGGATCCTTCTTGATCAGGTTGACCAGCTCGATGCCGTTGAGGCGGGGCATGTCCACGTCGGTGATGATCAGGTCGTAGCGGCCGCTGCGGGCCGCGTTCCAGCCGTCCATGCCGTCCACGGCCGTGTCGACCTGATAGCCGCGGTTCTCCAGGAGCCGCCGCTCCACCTCCCGGACCGTGATCGAGTCGTCCACCACCAGGACCCGCTTGGCCCTGACCGCCGGCTCCTGGTCGGCGGCCCGGCCGACCCTTCTCAGGCGGCTCAGGGGCAGGAGGTTGTCCACGGAGCGGAGCAGGTCGTCCACGTCGACGATGAGCGCCGGCGAGCCGTCGGGCATCAGGGCCGCGGCGCTGATGTCGGTCACCTTGCCCAGGCGCCGGTCCAGCGGCCGGACGACCAGGTCCTGCTCGCCCAGGAAGCGGTCGACCACCAGGCCGTAGCGGGTCAGCCGGTCGGAGATGACCACCACGGCGACCTCGTCGTTCTGGAGGGGCGCCTCTTCGAGGTCGAGAACCTGATGAGCCGTCACCAGCCCGACGTTCTGGTTCTCCAGGGCCAGGTACTGGCGGCCCTCCAGGAGCCGGACCTCGCTCTGGGGGATGAGGAGGATCCGGTCGACCCGGGTCAGCGGGAAGGCGTAGGGCTCACCGGCGATCTCGACCAGCAGGGTCCGGACCACGGAGAGGGTCAGGGGCAGCTGGAGGTGGAGGCTCAAGCCCCGGCCGGGCTGGTTGGCCGCCCGGACCAGGCCGCCGACCTCCTCGACCATGGACCTGACCACGTCCAGGCCGACCCCCCGGCCCGAGATCTCGGTCACCCGCCCGGCCGTGGAGAAGCCGGGCAGAAAAAGGAACTCCAGCAGCTCGCTCTCGGACATCCGGGCGGCCATCTCAGCCGCGGCCAGGTTGCGCTTGACCACCAGCCGCCGCAGCTTCTCCACGTCGACGCCCTGGCCGTCGTCGGCCACGGTGATGACCAGCATCCCGGCCTTGTGGGCCGCCTGGAGGCGGATGGTGGCCCCGGCCGGCTTGCCCACGGCCGCGCGCTCCTGAGGGGGCTCGATTCCGTGGTCGATGGCGTTGCGGAGTATGTGACTCAGGGGCGCTTCCAGCTTGTCCAGGATGTCCCGGTCGACCGGGGTGGTCTGGCCCTCGATCTTGAGGCTGACCTTCTTGTTCAGCTCCCGGGCCAGGTCCCTGACCAGGCGCGGGAAGCCCTGGACGCCGTCGGCGAAGGGCCTCATCCGGGAGGCGATGACCTCGTTGTAGAGGCGGCTGGAGAGCCGGGCCGAGCGGCGGGTGAAGGCCTCGAACTCGTCCAGGCGCTGGTTGAACTGCTCCTGGCAGCGGTTCATCCAGCGCTGGGCCTCGGCCAGGTGTTCCTGGCCGGCCCGGTCAGCGGCCCGGTCTCGGGCCAGGTGGCGGAGGCTCTCCAGGCTGAGCATGAGCTGGCGCTGGTCCCTCTTCAGGCTCAGGAGGGACTGGGCAAAGGGCCTCAGCCAGCGCTCGCCGACCAGGTACTCGCCGGCCAGGCCCATGAGGCGGTTGAGGCTCTCGGCGCTGACCCTGACCGCCCGGTCGGCCACGGGCCGGGCCGCCGGGGCGGCCTTTTCCGGGGGCCGGGGCGAGACCGTCTCCGGCTCGGCCGGCTGCCACTCCTGTTCGGGCAGGGCCCTCAGCTCGGCCACCAGGGCCTCGATCTCGGGGCTGGGTCGATTAAGCCAGGCGCCAGCTTCGCCGCCGGCCTCGCGGCCGATGCGGGCCAGCATGTCCACGCCCCTAAGTAGAACGTCCACCCGGCCGGCGTCGAGCCTGACCTGGCCGCCCTGGGCGGCGACGAAGCAGTCCTCCAGGGCGTGGGCCACCTGGACGGCTGGGCTCAGATCAACGATCCGGGCCGCGCCCTTGAGGGAGTGGGCCGCCCGCATGAGAACTTCCAGCCGCTCGGCCGAGGAAGGGTCGGCCTCCAGCTCGACCAGGGCGTTGTTGAGAATGGCCACCTGGTTCTCGGCCTCCAGGCGAAAGAGCTCGACCATGGACAGGTCGCCCAGCGGCTCCGGGCCCCGATCGGCCGGGCCGGGCTCGGGGGCCGGTTCGGGCTCTGGTTCCGGCTTGGCCTCGGGCTTGGGCTCGGGCCGCTTCCGGGCCTTGGGCTCTGGTTTGGCCTCGTCCGGGGCCGGCTCGGCCGTAGCCGGGCGCCACTCGGGCCGGCCCAGGGCCTTCAGCTCGGCCTCCAGGTCCTGGATCTCTGGCTCGGGCCGGCTCAGCCAGGCCCCGGCCTCGGTGCCGGCCTCGCGGCCGATGCGGCCCAGCAGGTCCGCGGCCCTGAGGAGGACCTCCACCCGGCCGGGGTCGAGCCCGACCTGGCCCTCCTGGACCCTGGTCAGGCAGTCCTCCACGGCCCCGGCCACCCGGGCGGCCGGGTCAAGATCGACGATCCGGGCCGCGCCCTTGAGGGAGTGGGCCGCTCGGATCAGTTCCTTAAGGTCCTGGTCCGAGGGGGCGGCCTCTCCGGCCTGGTCCAGGCCCCGCCTCAGCGCGGCCACCTGGTTCTCGGCCTCGACCCGGAAGAGCTCGAGCATGGACAGGTCGCCCAGGCCCTGGCCGCTCACAGCACGCTCCTGGCCAGGCCTTCCAGGACGAGTTCCTCGTCCAGGCAGCCGATCTTTCGCCCTTCCTGGTCCAACAGGCCCCGGGTGTACTTGGCCGCGGCCCGGGCCACGGTGGCCGGAACCGGCTTCAGCTCCCCCGCGTCGAAGCGGTGGATGCCGCTGATCTCGTCCACAGGGAAGGCCCAGTGTTCGGCCCGGCTCTCCATGACCACCAGTCGGCCCGGCGACTCCGGCCCGGCCGACGACTGGTCCCGGTCCAGGCCCAAGAGGTTGGCCAGGGAGACGCAGATGATCAGTTCGCCCTGGATGTTGACCAGGCCCAGGAGAACGTTGCCGCGGCGGTGGGGCAGCCGGCGCACGACTCGGCTGGCGGTCACTTCGCGCAGGAGCCTGGTCTTGAGAGCCAGCCACTCCTCGCCCAGGCGGAAGACGATGAGCGACAGGTCGCCGGCCGAGTCGGCCTCCTTCTCCTGGCCCAGGATTTCGGTCCACTCCTCCTGATAGCCCTCGGGCCAGGCCCGCTCCAGCAGGCTCCGGCCGGCGGCGGAGAAGACCGGGCAGTTGCGGCAGTGGACCACCCCCTCCAGCTCGGGGCAGGAGCGGTCGCCCTGGACTCCGATGACGCGCCAGCAGTCGCTGGAGGGCTGCTTCTCGACCAAGGTCTATCCCCTTCCCTGGCCGGCCTGGGCCCGGCCCGCCCCGGCCGCCTCCAGCTTGCGCGCCCGCCGGCGCAGGACCTCAGCCCGCTGGGAGTCGCCGCGGCGCTCCAGGAGCAGGATCAGGTGGACCAGGGCCGGGTAGTGATCGGGCTGGAGGTAGAGGGTCCTATTGAAGGACTCCTCGGCCAGGCGTTCATCGCCCCGGGCCTGGTGGATGAGGCCCATCAGGCAGTGGGCCTCTGGGCTGGCCTGGTTCCGGGACAGATAGCCGCCCACGGCCTCGAGGGCCTCGTCCAGCCGGCCCCGGTCGGCCAGGTCCTGGGCTTGGGCCAGGAGGTCCGGCTGCCGCTCGGCCGGCCGCGGCTGCTCTGGCGGGGACCCGGGTGCGGCCGGCCGGAGGGGCGGGGACGGCCTGGCCCCGGCCGTCCTGGGCCTTGTCGCCGTCCGGCTCCTGGGCTTGGCCCCGGGTTTCCCGATGGCCTGGCCGGGCTCAGCCTTGCGGAAGCAGAAGGCCCGCATCGGCTGGAGGCTCTCGAAGCCGGCCTCGGACAGCAGCGGCGTCTCGGCGTGGCCGACGAAGAGCAGGCCGCCCGGGGCGAGGAGGCCGCCCAGGTGGCGGAGGGTGCGCTCGCGGGCCGGCTGGGTCAGGTAGATGAGCAGGTTGCGGCAGAAGATGACCTGGTAGGGCGGCCGCTCGGCCAGGAGCCGGCCGTCCAAGACGTTGGCCCGGCCGAACTCCACCGCCCCCCTGACCGGGGGGAGAAGGCGGAGCTTGCCCTCAGGCAGGGCCTCGAAGTAGCGCTCCCGGAAGCCCAGGTTCTGGCCCCGGAAGGAGCCCTTGGAGTAGACGGCCCGGCGGGCCGCCTCCAGGGCCGCCCCGGAGACGTCCAGGCCGTCGATGGCGAAGGATCCGGGCGGCAGCCCGGCCTCCAGCAGAGCCATGGCCATGGAATAGGGCTCCTCCCCGCTGGAGCAGGGCAGACTCAGCAGCCGAGGCGGCGAGCTGGGCCGGATCGGGAGCCACTCGGCCGCGGCGTGCTGGCCCAGGGCCAGGAAGGGGTCCCAGTCCCGCCAGAACCAGGTCTCGGGAACCACGACCTCGTCGATCAGGGCCTCTATCTCGCCGGGCCTAGTCCAGACCTCGGGGCCGTAGAGTTCTGGTCCGGCCAGACCCAGGGCCTCGGCTCGGTGGCGGGCCGCCGACTCGACAGTCTTGCGGCCTACTGACTCGCTGTCGAGCCCGATCTCGGCCGCCAGGAAGCCTTCCAGGGCCTCCAGCCAGGTCAAGAAGCGCTCCCCTCCTCCGGAAAGAGCATGGCCGCCACTTCCCCGCTGAGCAGCTCGCCGGCGGCCAGGCACTGGGTCAGGCCGTCGGGTTGATCGACGATCTGGGCCAGGTAGGGCGCGCCGGGCAGGCTCAAGCCCGGCGGCTTGAGCTCGTCCTCAGAGACCAGGAGTGAGTCGGTCACCCGCTCGGCCACCAGGCCCAGGACGCGGCTCTCTCCGCCCGGGCCGGGGTAGTCGACCAGGATGATCCGGGTGCTCATCAGCCGGTCGGCCGGCCGGCCGCCCAGCAGGGCGCAGAGATCGATGACCGGCACGATCAGCCCCCGATAGCGGAACAGCCCGGCCACGTAGTCGGGGGCCTGGGGCAGGCTCCTGAGGGGCACGGCCGGGACGACCTCGATCACCCGGCTGGAGTCGAGGCCGTAGCGCTCCGGGCCGACGTTGAAGAGAAGGAGGAGCATGGTCGGCTAACTCACCTTGAACCGGGAGACCTCGTTCTGGAGGCCCCGGGCGGCCTCGTTGAGTTCGGCGGTCACCCGCTGGAATTCGTGGAGCGACTCCGAGGTCTGGTGGGCCGTCTCGGTGAGCTGGGACATGGATTCGCTGATCTGCCGGGCGCCCAGGGACTGGGAGCGCATGCCCTCGTTGACCGCCTCGAAGCGGGGGTTGAGGGCCTGGACCTCCTCGATGATCCGCTCGACCTGGCTGCTGATGCGGTTGACGTCCTCGGCGCTGCGGAGGACCTCGCCGGCGAACTTGTCCATCTCCATGACGCCCGAGGAGACGGCCGACTGCATTTCCTTGACCATCTGCTCGATCTCCAGGGTGGCCACCGCGGTCTGGTCGGCCAGGCGGCGTATCTCCCGGGCGACCACCGAGAAGCCCAGGCCGAACTCGCCGGCCTTCTCGGCCTCGATGGCCGCGTTGAGGGAGAGCAGGTTGGTCCGGTCGGCCACCTTGGTGATGGTCGTGACGATGCTGTTGATGTTGCTGGCTTTCTCGTTGATAACCGACAGCTTGAAGGAGATGGAGCCAGTGTCCTCCTTGAGCTGGCGCATGGTCGCCTCCATGCCCGAGAGGCCCTCACGGCCGGCGTCGGCCAGGGAGGCCGTCTCCGAGGCCACCTGGGCCACGTCGCCCATGGTGTTGACCAGCTCCTGAGAGGTGGCTGAGATCTCCTTGGCCGTGGCGCTGACCTGGTTGGTCGCCGCGGCCTGCTCGCTGACCGTGGCCTCCAGCTCCCGGGCCGAGGCGGCGATCTGGGTGGACGAGCCGGTGACGTGGATGCCCGAGCGCTGCACCTGGCCCACCAGGGAGTCGAGGCTCTGGGTCATGGCCTCGACCGCGGCCAGGAGCTGGCGGGTCTCCTCGTCGCCGGCCAGGCTCCGGCGCCTGACCGGCCGGGGGCGCTTCTTGGGGCTCTTGCCCCCCTCCTCGGCCTGGACCGGCTCCACCTGGACCGGCCCTCCCTTAAGCTTGTCCAGGGCCTGGCCGGCCGCCTGCAGGTCGCCCCGGGCGACCTCCTGGGTGACGGCGGTGATCTTGCTGATCGGCCGGGCGATCCGGCCGCCGACATAGATGGCCATGGCCAGGGCCAGAGCCAGGATGATCAGCCCGCCCACGGTGAGCCAGAGGAGGAGGTGGGACAGGGCCGTGTCCACGTTGACCCTGACGTCGAGATAGTCGTCCTCGTAGGTCCCGGCGACGACGACCCAGTCCCAGGGGGCGAAATAGGTCACCGCGGCGAACTTCATCCGCGGCCCCGCTTCGCCCTCGGCGACGAAGGGGTAGCGCTCGAAGGTCACCTCGCCCGGCTGGGCCATCAGGGTCCGGTCGATCAGCTCCTGGACGTAGAAGCGGCCGCCGAAGTCCTGGGCCTCCCAGATGTTCTCTCCGTCCTGCTTGCCCTCGGGAGAGATGATGTAGTGGCCCCGGTCTTTGCCCTTGGCTCCGACGACCCAGACGAAGCCGGTCTTGCCGACCTGGGTCTGGAGGATGGCCTTGCGCAGGGCGGTCATGGACCCGATCTCGATGCTCGCGGCCAGCATACCCACCGTCTCCTTGGCCGGGTCGAGGATGGGCCCGCAGGCCACGATCGACTTGCGGCCGAAGCCGGCGGCCACGCCCTTGTAGGTCTCGCCCTTGAGCACGGCGGCGATGATCGGGTTGGGCTTGCCGTTGGGCTCCACGGCCCTGAGAAAGGCGCCTAAGGCCCGCTGGCCTTTCTCGTCCTTGATGGTCGTGGCCACGGCGAGCATGTCGCCAGCCTTGTTGACCCGCTGGAAGATGACGCCTTCGACGCCGGTGAGCTGCTTGATCCTGTCCACCACCGGGCTGGGGCTGGCCGGGTCGCTGTTCTGGCCCAGCCAGACCTGGCCGGCCAACATCCGGGGAAGCGTCAATGTCTTGGTCAGACCGGTCAATTGATTGACCACCTCCCAGGAGGCCTTTTCCTCGCCCAGGGCCGCCCCGCCCGATCGACTGAGCATCTCTTGGCCGGTGGCCAGGCCGCGGTCGGCCTGCTGGAGGGTCAGCTCGTTGGTGGTCTGGCAGAGGCGATAGACGTCCCGGGCAATCTGGGCGATATTGGCCCGGGCCAGGACGTCCAGCTCGCTGGCGACCCGCTCGCTGACGCGGTTCTTCTGGACCACGGTAATGGCCAGGACGACCAGGACGGGCAGCAGCGCCGCCACGCAGGCCAGCCCGATGACCCTGTCCCTGAGCTTAAGCCTCATCATCTCTCTCCAGCTTGGGCCCGGCCGGCCGGCTTCAAGAACCGGCTCCCGGCGCAACCGAAACTCCCTTGACCAGCCGATCGGCCGCCCCCTGGGGCCTCCTCAACCAATCCAGACGGCTCGAGATCGCCAACAGAGCCTGAAACCAAATCTAGGGCAGCGCTTCCGGCAGAGGTTCCGTCACAAAAAGGATCGATCCGGGCAGAGATTCGGGGTATTCATCCTTGACAATAATAGCCACCGGATAGGCCACTATCTCCTCGTTCAGGACCGGATTCTCGTAGGGCGGCTTCTTCCAGACCCTTTTGAATCTGCGCCCGCTGCCCTTGGATTCGTAGGCGTACTGGCGCTTCCTGACGAATTTCTTGATCTCTTTATCGTTCAGGTAGATGGTGCAGGTGACCGTGTAATCGCAGTCGAATTCATCGCTGCCCAGACTGGCCTTGGCGTAGCCGACCCCTTGGAAGACGCTCTCTATCTTGAGTCTAAATTCCTGCTCCTTCTTGTCGAGCAGAGGAAAAACCTCGGTGGTGACCTTCTTCTTCTCCCGGTTGGATCCGCTGATGAAGGTGGTCTCCCTGAGCCGGTAGCTGATGGTGTCGACCCGCTTGATGGCCTCCAGCAAGGGATTATCCTGGGCGGCCTGGGCCAGGGTTGCCCCGGCCCGGCCAGATAGGTCAACGCCCGTCTGAGAAAAGCCCAGTGCAATCAACGGGATCAAGAACCAGAGGCCCGCCCGGGCGATTGTCCTTCCCAGAGTCACACCGACTCCTGATTATCGGGTTCAATCGGCTTAGAAACCCATTTCGTGGGGCTCTTTATAACACGACTTCACCCCCCAGGGAAGAGCCGGCTGGGCCGGAGCCCAGTTCCCGCGCCGCGGAGAACCTCTCCCCCGGGGTCGGCCGGAAATCGGCCCGACCATTGAAGGCCGGCCGGCGCCGGGCGACCAGCCCCGATCCTTGGGGGCGTCGGTTAAATGTTCTTGATTAATCTACTACTTTTCCTCTAACATGGTCCCGGGGCTGGCGGGGATCAGACGGAGGCTCAAGAGTGGTGGACGAAACTGCTGACTCCCCGGAGTTCGAGGCCCCGGACCCGGAAGAACGGCCTCAGGCCATTCCGGAGAAGGCTCTCCAGCAAATTCTGGCCATCTCCAGACCGGCGCCCTTCAGCAAGGGCGAGGAGGTCGTCTTCCAGGGCAGCCAGGCTCGGGCCCTTTACTACGTCGAGAAGGGCAGCGTCGAGGTCTCCTACACCGTCGACGGCACCAAGATCGTAGTCGCCCTGATCGGCCGGGGGAGCTTCTTCGGCGAAATCGGCTTCTTCGACGGGGTCTCCCGGGTCCGGGACATCCGGGCGGCCGAGGATTCTGTCATCCGCATCTTCGAGCGGGAGCAGGTCCAGGACCTCCGGCGGCAGGACCCCGATCTCTACGCCCAGTTCGTCACCTTCATGGCCCGGTCCATCTGCGCCAAGTTCCGCCGCGTCCTCGAGGAGAGGGAGCCGCTGACCGCTTACGCCGCCTCCCTGGCCGCAGGGCGGCGGACCTTCACTGAGCCGCGGCCCCTGCCCTCGCGCTTCTTCCAGACCCCGGAGTGGCGCCTGGCCAGCAAAATTGTCGAGACCTTCAAGGCCGACTTCTTTGATCTCTGTTACAAGCTCCAACTGGACACCAGCCCGGAAATCGCCCCGGATCACCGGGACAAGTGCAACCGGATGCTGGACGACTTCAACGAGCAGCTCCAGGACTGCCAGTCCCGGCTCGACGAACCCCAGACCGGCGACTACGTCTGGGGCTTCGTGTTCAAGGAGATCTTCCCCTACTTCATGCGCAGCCGCTTCGCCGAAAGGGCCTACTTCAAGCCCAAGGGCTACGCCGGCGATTACCTGATGATGGAGATGATCTACCAGAACCAGCCCACCGGCGACGGCAAACTGGGCGTTCTAGTGGATGGCTGGTGCCTCAACACCGCCGCGGCCAAGGCCGTCAGGGGCCGCCGGGAGCTCCTGAGCCGGCGCCTGGAAGCCTGGTCCCGGGAGAGGCTCACCAGCGGCGACAGAATCCGGATCATGAACCTGGCCTGCGGCTCGAACCGCGAGCTGTTCGACTTCCTGGGCGCCTTCGACTCCACCGAGGAGATCGAGGCCGTCTGCATCGACGTCGACCAGGAGGCCCTGGAGTACACCAACCGCCAGGTCAACGTCTTCTCCCACCGGGCCTCGGTCCGCCTGATGCAGGATGACGTGGTCAAGTGGTCCCTGGGCCGGGTCCGGCACAACCTGGGGCTTCACGACATCATCTATTCGGCCGGCCTGACCGACTACCTGGACCGGCGTCTCTTCCAGGCTTTGGCCAGCCGCTGCTTCGAGCATCTCAAACCCGGCGGAATATTTGTCATCGGAAATTTCGGCGCCAATAATCCCAATCGAGTGTTTATGGACCAGATTTTGCATTGGAATCTCATTCATCGTGAAGAAAAGGAACTCAAGGACCTGTTCGCGGAAACACCCTTCGGGGAAAACGTGGAAGTCCTGAGCGAGGAACAAAAAATAAACCTCTTCGCCGTGGGCTTTAAAGTAGCCTGAGCCGGGAGACGTAGAGAAAAGTATGAGGTCCGGCCGCTGGAATTTCTAAGGGCGTGAAGCTGAGGGTATGTCTCCCGATCTGGACAAGGACTGCGCGGTTCGCTTTCGGAAGGATCAGGCCCCGCTGATCGTCTTCAGGGTGGACGTCATCCTGGTCCTGGGCATCGTCCTGGTGCCCATGTTCGGGATCATCGACTACTTCCTCTACCCCCAGATGTTCTCCCGGTTCATGTCCTACCGCCTCATGGCCTCCCTGGCCTGCCTGGTGCTCTTCCTGATCAACCGGCGCTGGAGCCTGGGGCACCGTAGTCTTTACCTCGGTCTGATCGCCTTCTACGCGGTCGGGCTAGGCATAGTCAAGATGATCCTGGACCTGGGCGGCTACTCGACCCCCTACTACGCCGGCCTGAATCTGGTCTTCATCGGCTTCTCGGTCATGCTCCCGGTCGGCCTGAGCACCATCCTTCTCCACTGCGCCGCCCTCTACCTGATCTACCTCGGCCTGGTTCTGCTCTTCAGCCTGCCGGACAACCCGGCCCTGTTCATCTCCAACAACATGTTCCTGGCCTCGACCCTGCTGATCGCCCTCACCGGGGCCTGCATCAACCAGAAGCTCAGGATCAGGGAGTACCTCCTCCGCCTGGATCTGGAGAGGCTGCGGCGGAAGCTGGAGCGCTACAGCAAGGGCCTGGAGATCAAGGTCCGCAAGAAGGACCAGGACCTGATGCAGAAGATGGAGGAGCTGCGCAACGGCCGGGCCCTGCTAGCCGACACCCAGCGGGCCTCCATCTACGGCCTGGCCAAGCTGGCCGAGTCCCGGGACAAGTCCACCGGCCAGCACCTGGAGCGCATCCAGGTCTACTGCGCCCTCATCGCCCGGCGGCTGTGCCGGTTCGAGGCCTACCGGGAGACGATGACCGAGGACTACGTCGCCGTGCTGGTCGACTCCTGCGTCCTGCACGACCTGGGCAAGGTGGCCATTCCGGATGAGATCCTGCTCAAGCCGGACAGGCTGACCCCCAGGGAGTACGACGTCATCAAGACCCACGCGGCCATCGGCGGCGACGCCCTGGGGGCCATAGACCGGAGGCTGGGCGAAAAGAGCTTCATCCACCTGGGCCGGGAGATCGCCTACTTCCACCACGAGTGCTACGACGGCAGCGGCTACCCCCTTGGGCTCAGGGGCCGGGACATCCCCCTGGCCGCCCGCATCGTGGCCGTGGCCGACGTTTACGACGCCCTGACCTCCAACCGCTGCTACCGCGAGGCCATGACCCACGCCGCGGCGGTGCGCCTGATCACCAACGGCCGGGGCTCCCAGTTCGACCCCGACGTGGTCGACGCTTTCCTGTGGGTCCAGGACCTGATCCAGAAGGCCGGACAGCGCATTCACGAGCAGGACGGCCTGGTGGACCAGAGCCTGGTCAGGAGCGCGGCGGCGGCCCACTCCTAGAGCCTCCGGGGCGGCCCCGGACCCGCCCGATCCATTCAATCGTTGACCTGACCGGGCTTAAGGCGCTAAAGGTCAGGTCGACCGTCTTCTTCCCAGGAGAGCTGATGACCGGGGAGCTGATCCTGGCCAATGATCTGGCCGAGCTGATCCGGCTCCGGGAGTGGATTGACCGGCTGTGCCGGGACCTGGGCCTGGGCCGGGACCAGGTCTTCGCCCTGGAGCTGGCCCTGGAGGAGATCGTCACCAACGTGATGAAGTACGCCTACGGCCCCGGGGTCGAGCAACCGATCCGGATCAGCGGGCGGGTCCAGGAGGGCAAGCTCATCATCGAGGTCGAGGATTCGGGCCCCGAGTTCAATCCCCTAGAGGTCGGCCAACCCTCGCCGGAACTGAGCCTGGAGCAGAGGAAGGTCGGCGGGCTGGGCCTCCACTTCATCCGGGGGCTCATGGACGAACTGGCCTGGGAGAGGCGCCGGGGCAGGAACGTGTTCACCGTGGCCAAAAAGTTGGCCGCCGAAGAGAGCTCGGCGGGAGCCAGGGAGAGGCAGATGGAGGTTGGGCTGGTCAAGGAAGGCGGAGCAATGGTCTTCAGCCTCAGGGGGCGGCTGGACGCGGTGACCTCGCCCGAGGTCGAGGAAATGACCCGGGACTGGCTGGCCGCCGGCGAAACTAAAATGGTGGGCGACCTGAGCGAGCTGGAGTACATCTCCAGCGCCGGGCTCAGGGTCCTGCTCATGCTGGTCAAGAGTGTCCGGGCCAGCGGCGGCGACCTCTGCCTCTTCGGGCTCCAGCCCAACGTCCGCGAGGTCTTTGCCCTGGCCGGCTTCACCAGGATAATCACCCTGGCCGAGACCAGGCCGGAGGCCCTGGCCTCAGTGGCCGGTTGAGCCGAGCCGAGTCTCTCCAAGGCAGAGGTGAGACCGTTAAGCGCCTGGATCAGGCGGAGGGGTCAGAAGCGGCCGACCAAGCCCGACCGGGCCCGGCCTACGGTCCACCCCGGCCGCTCGTGACCCTCTTCGCCGGCCATGTCCTTTGGGTTAGCCAGACTTGGCGAAGCGCTCTTTGGCTGCCGGCAGTCCCCGCGCCTAGAGCTTGACACGATCGCTGGGGCGAAGTAGGTTCATTTGCCGTGATTTTTCGCCCGCAAATGATAAAAGGGCCACCGGGCCGGGCTTGGAGGACAATCAGGTGAGCCAGAAAAAGGTCTTGGTCGTAGATGATGAATACATGATAAGAGATATTCTCCACGAAATCTTTAAGACCGCCGGCTATACGGCCTTATTAGCTGACAGTGCGGAGAATGCTATAGACATCCTGAGAAAAGAAAGTGTTATGGTCATGTTTCTTGATCTTGACCTCCCCGGAATGAATGGAATAGATCTTTGCAAGAAGATCAGAAAAGATAACCCTTTAGGAATTATATATGCGCTTACGGGACATGTCGACCTGTTCAGCATCCTGGAATGTCGCCGAGCCGGCTTCGATGATTTCTTCGTCAAGCCCGCGAAGAGGGAGATAATTTTGGCGGCAACAGAGCAGGCTTTTGAGAAAGTCGAGCGGTGGGAAGTTACCAAATATGGTCTGATATAAATGTCGACGGTTAAGGCTCAAGAGAATCGACGGCCGACGATAGCGGAACCGACGAAACCGAAGGGTGAGATTCAAACCCGGGCGTTCAGGACTGAAATCATCCCCGTTCAGCCCCCGGACACGGCGGCCGGCTGTGCGTTAAACGGCCGGTATTGACGAGAGCCGGGTCGGTAAAGTATGGTCGGTTTCGACAAATCGGCCGGACAAAAAGACCGGAGGGGAACAGGTCGCTTGTTTAAAGGCTGATTTGAGTGGTCGTCCCGTCTGAGAAGGCTGGCTGAAGAAGGTTAATCCGTGGCCTCCAAGAGGACGATATTCCTGGTCTCCTGCGTAAGTAAGAAGCTGCCCCAGACCGCCGCGGCCAGGGACCTCTATCAGTCTAACTGGTTCAGGCTGGCTCGATCTTATGTCGAGAGCCGGGGCCGGCCCTGGTACATCCTCTCGGCCGAGTATGGACTTCTCCGGCCCGAAGCGGTCGTGCGGCCCTATGAGAAGACCCTGAACCGGATGAGCGTCCGGGAGAGAAGGGCCTGGGCCGAGGCGGTCCTGAGCGATCTCCGGGGCCTTGTCGGGCCGGGCGACAAGGTCGTCATTCTGGCCGGAAAGAAATACCGTGAATTCCTGGTTCCGCGACTGGAAGGCCTCGGTTGCGCCGTGGAAGAACCCCTGGCGAGGTTGAGGATCGGGGAGCAGAAGGCTTGGTTGAAAGCGAAGACCCATGGGCCGGATTGACGACCTCAGGCGGTTTTACAAGATCCTGGACCGGCACCAGGCGGCCATAGGAGGGGCCAGGCTTCTCGCGGACGAGGAGGCCCGGCTGGGCCTGCCCCCCCGGGGCGTCTACTTCTTCTTCGAGCCGGGCGAGCTGCGCTCGAACTCCGGGTCAGGCCCCCGGGTGGTCAGAGTGGGCACCCATGCCGTGTCACGCGGCGCCAAGTCCACCCTCTGGAGCCGTCTGGCCCAGCATCGCGGCACTCTGAAGACGGGCGGAGGAAACCACCGCGGATCAGTGTTCCGTTACTGGATAGGTAAAGCCCTGATCAGAAAAAACCCCAGGTTTAAAACTGACTTCCCTGACTGGGATTTCGGCAGCTCGGCCCCAAGTGAAATCAGTCTCAACGAACAACCCATGGAAAAAAATGTTTCGCGGCACATCCGGCAGATGCCCTTCCTGTGGCTTTCGGTGGACGATGCGCCTGGACCAAAGAGCCGAAGAAAATTACTGGAGAAAAATTGCATAGCCTTGTTGAGCAACTATACGGCTGACAGATTTCTTGATCAGCCCTCTCCGGGCTGGTTGGGGCTATTCTGCCCGGAGGAACGAATCAGCAAATCCGGCCTCTGGAACTCTCGCCACGTGGATGAGGACTACGCTCCGGAGTTTCTCACAATCCTGGAGGCTCTGGTCAAACAGGGAGCCTCCGGCCCGCCCGGTTCTGGAAAGCGCCGCTGACCCAAAAGGGGGTGACATGGTCAACCAGGCCGATCTGAAAAAGCGCCTCGAGGAGTTGGCTTCAAGAGACTGGGACGTCCAGGCCATCCGCCAGCGGGCCGAGAGGGCGCTGGCCTCGGGCTTCCGGCCCAAGGGACTGAGCCGGGCCGAACTCCCGGCCCGCAAGGCCGAGATCCTGGCCCGGGTCGAGGCCAGAGGGGCCGAGTACGAGTACCTGACCCACTCCTGCTCCAAGGGCAGCGCCCTGGCCCTGATGGAGGAGTTCGGCCTGGGCGACCTGTCCATCATCAGGGCCCTCTCGCCCTTTCCCGGTTTCGGCATGACCGGCGGCATCTGCGGGGCGGTGACCGGCTCCCTCATCGGCCTGGGCCTCTATTACGGCGGCGACGGTCTGGAGGATTACGAGGCCACAGGCCGGACCATGACCGCGGCCCGGAAGTTCATCGCCCGCTTCAAGGAGACCTTCGGCACGATCATGTGCCCGGAGATACAGGAGAAGGTCATCTTCGGCCGCTACTTCGACCCCAGGGCCAGCCAGGAGAACTTCGAGGCCTTCAAAAAGGCCCAGGGCTATGAGAAGTGCGCCCTCCCGCCCAGTCTGGGGGCCAGGCTGGCCGCCGAGGTGATCATCGAGAGCGACTGAGCGGCCCTCCTGACCTAGTTCTTCAGGCCAAGCGCCGCGCCTTGGGAGTCGCCGGGCAGGCCTGCCCGGCGGCCCCTCCTCTTCCGGTTTGATCAAGGGATAGACCCGCCAGTACGCCCCCGGGCCCCCTGACGATCCAGTCCCAGCCCCGGCCCTCCCCATTCCTCCAAACGGAATCTGGTTTGCGGAGCAGGCGGCCGGGGGTATAATATCCAGCCACTTCACCATCCAGAGAGGCTAGGCATGGCTGAGATCAGAATACCCTCTTGTCCCGGTGAGATCCTCCAGGAAGAAATGGCCGCGCGGGGGCTGAGCGCCGACCGCCTGGCCGAGGAACTGGGCCTGGAGCCCGGCCTGATAGTGGAGATCCTGAACGGCCGGCTGTCCATAACGACCGATGTCGCCGTCAGGCTGTCCCAGTATCTCGGCACCTCGGCCGGGATCTGGCTGGACATGCAGCTCAAACACGATCTGGCTCTCTTCGAGCGCGACCAGGGCGTAAAAGTCAGGAGTCAGGTGGCCAGATGCCTGGGGACGGGAGAGCTCCTGGACTTCCTGCCCGCATCGGCCGGGAGATAGCAGGACTCGTCCCCCGCCCCCTTCCCCAGCCCGTCCGGCCCGGACTATAATCGCCCTGAGCCGGCCGGCCCGAATTCAGCCCGCCCCGCGGCAATGGAGGCCAACCTGACCCCCCTCTTCACCGGCCGCCCCCGGGCGGTCATCTTCGACTGCGACGGGGTGGCTCTCGACTCCCGAGCCTCCCACCAGGTTTTTTTCAACGACGTCCGCCGGGCCGTCGGCCTGGGCCCGATGTCGGCCGAAGAGGAGGCCTTCGGCTTCATCCACACCGTGGACGAAAGCCTGATCTTCATGATCCCCCCGGACCAACTGGCCCTGGCCAGGCGGGCCGCGGCCGGGTACGACTGGTCCGACCTGGTCCCCCACCTCAAGGTCCAGCCGGGCCTGGTCCAAATGCTCGACCGTCTGGCCGCGCTGGGGCTCAGGCGGGCCATGAACACCAACAGCGGCGCCGAGGTCGGACTGTTCCTGGACCGGCTGGGCCTGGCCGGCCGCTTCGAGATGGTCGTCACCGCGGCCGACGTGACCCATCCCAAACCCGACCCGGAAGGGGCCCGCCTCATCCTGGACCGCTTCCAGCTCCCGGCCGAGACGGCCTGGTACATCGGCGACTCAGAGGTGGACCGTCGGACCGCCGCCGCGGCCGGACTGACCTTCCTTTCCTTCCGCCAGCCCGATCTCCGGGCCGCCCGGCTCCTGACCGGCTGGGCCGACCTGGAGGCGATCCTGGCCGCCCTGCCCGGCCCTCAGCCGAGCCCGCCCAGGGGCGCCGCCTGATCGACCTCCAGGCTGGCCGCGCCGTAGTTGAGGGCCACCGAGCCCCGTAACAGAAAAGGCCGGTTCCAGTCCAGCAACTTGGCCAGGCGGCGGTAGACCTGGGGGAAGAGGACCGTCTCGACCAGGCCGGTCTCGTCCTCGAAGGTCAGGAACTGCATGGCCTGGCCGCGCCTGGTCGAGACGGTCTTGCCGGTGATGAGCCAGCCGGCCAGGCTGACCCGCCGCCCGGCGTGCCGGGGGACGGCGGCGGCCTCGATCAGCCCCAGGCCCTCCAGCCGGGGGCGGAAGAGGACCAGGGGGTGGCAATCGCAGAGGAAGCCCAGGACGGCGAACTGCCGCCGCAGCCGCTCCGTCTCTCAGTCCGGAGGCAGGTCCGGGGCCGGCGCCTCCGGCCCGGCGAAGAGGCCCTCCCCCGGTCCGGCCGGCCGGTTCCGCCGGCGGGCCAGCTCCCAGTGGAGCGCGGCCCGGCTCCGGCCCTGGGCCAGGGAGTCGAAGGCCCCGGCGGCGATCAGGGCCCGGGCCTCGTCCTCGGCCGGCCGGACCCGGTCGAGGAAGTCGGCCGGGTCGGCGAAGGGCCGCCGGGCCCGCTCGGCCGCGAGGCGGCGCCGGGTCTCCTGGCCCAGGCCCCCGACGGCCATCAGCCCGACCCGGATCTCCCCGTCCCGGCCGGTCCAGCGGACCCGGCTCTCGTTCAGGTCCGGCGGCAGGATTCGCAGCCCCAGCCGCCGGGCCTCGGAGACGTAGGCGAAGGTGGAGTAGAACCCGCCCTGGTTGGAGATGACCGCGGCCATGAACTCGGCCGGATGATGGGTCTTGAGGAAGGCGGCCTGGTAGCTGACCCGGGCGTAAGAGGCTGAGTGGGGCTTGCAGAAGCTGTAGCCGTCAAAGCTGAGCATCATCGCCCAGACGGCCTCGATCACCGCCGCCTCCACGCCGTTGGCCCGGCAGCCGGCGGCGAAACGCTCCCGATAGTCGGCCAGCTCGTACTCCCGGTCCTTTTTGGTCATGATCTTGCGCAGCCGGTCGGCCTCGGCGTGGGAGAAGCCGGCCAGGGCCACGGCCGTCCGGGAGACGTCCTCCTGGTAGACCATGATGCCGTAGGTCTCGGCCAGGATGTCCTCGACCAGGGGGTGGATCGGCGTCCAGGCCCCGCCCTTGAGGCGGTGGAGGTACTCCTGGATGTAGTCGTTGGCCGCCGGCCGGATGATCGAGGAGTGGATGACCAGGTGCTCGTAGTCGCCGACGCCGGCCTTCTGCTGGAGCAGCCGGGTGGCCGGGGACTCGATGTAGAAGCAGCCCATGGTCCCGCCCCGGGCGACCAGGGCCTGGGTGGCCAGGTCG